>Ga0209541_10008082_pt1 | contig 17480 bp, 20 predicted proteins | sample RifCSPlowO2_01_FD_184027 | JGI IMG/M metagenome (GOLD analysis project Ga0209541, IMG submission 184027) | Groundwater microbial communities from Rifle, Colorado - Rifle CSP2_plank lowO2_0.1 (SPAdes) (version 2) | ecosystem: Environmental > Aquatic > Deep subsurface > Groundwater | place...
TTTTGGTTATACACTTTTTTTTATCTTTTTTTTAAGTATATAATCTTGATCAAGAAATTACTGCATATTTCGTCTAACCACATCCCAAGAATAGTTATTTTCACTTAATTTTTATATTTGGTATATTGTAACAGATTTTTCAATAAGAGAATCTAGCTTGAGTTTTGCCCGAATTTCCTAAGATCATTCTGAAAAAGAATAGCTATAGTGTATATGCTCAACCAAGTTTTTTTCATGTTTTTTTATCAGTTCAACAACTTCTTCTTCATGGCCTGCTCCTATTATTGCGATTATCTTTTTTTCCTGTTCTTGTTTCATGATAGTATACAGATTTTTAGCTATCGCATAATTCCTTTCCTTTACAAGCACTTTATAGACGTTAGGATATCTCTTCTTGACCTCTTCCAAAAGCCCTCTGATTATTTTTTTTGAAGGAACTTTTGACAAGTCAAATTTTTGCCCTTTTCTGAAGATAGACGTTTTGAAAACATCTACAACAAAATTCCATTTTTCTTTCCAGCTTAGGCTTTTTGAGAATCTTTTCAATGTTACTTCAATATCTTGGTCTATTAGGAATACTTTGATCTTTTTTTGTTTTGCAAGCTCATATGCTGTAAGCATTTCTGTTCCAGGCGCAACACCTACTATTTTGCCCAATTTTTTTTCCGCCCATCCGCCTATTTTTACAAAAAAGTAGCCTTTGATCCCGATCTTGAAAATGTTTTTTATTCCAACTTTGGTCCCAGTATTTTTATTTAAAAGCGCGGAAAGCCGTCTATGGTCAAGCTCCAGCGCGATTATTTCAGGTTTCTCCTGTTCTATTAGCTCTTTGACCTCATCTACGCTTTGTTTTGCTATGTGTGATGTTCCGATGATTATCAGGTTTTTGTATTTCATGCTTTATCCTAATCTGGGCTTTTTTATAAATCTGATGCTGCTATTCTGCCATAATCATTATATACAAAAGAAATCTTTAAATAGTTTAAGCTTATCTGTTAGGTACTTGTATTTATTAAACTGGATAAAAAGGTGATTTTTGATGCTTAAGATGATGAAGATATCTGAAACCTACAATATGAGGGTATTTACAGATAATGGAGACTTTTTTGGCGAAGTGGAAGAGTCAATATTGACTCAAAGCAAGGTTTCTGGCTGGCGTATAAGGGCAACGAAAGGCAGCTTTCTAGGTAAAGTATTGGGCTCAGCTAAAGGCGTGATTGTCCCTCATCAGCTTGTTAAGAGCATTGGTGATGTGATGATAATCAACAGAGCAGCTGTTCCTAGCTATAGTGGAGAGGAAGAAAAAGATCTCACAGAGTCATGATTCCTAATTTTTGTTGTATTTTTTGTTTTTTATTTGATTTTTTTACATAACTTTTATATATAGTTCTTCTCATTTTTCTCAGTTTCAAGGATAAAGAGGTGCTTGATGGAACTTTTTATAGTCACAATAATGGTGTGCCTTGCTGTCTCTTTCGCCTTGACTATGTTTTCTGAAAGGCTTGGTATTCCTTCTGTGATCGGCCAGATTTTAGCAGGAATTATTCTGGGAATCCCATTCTTAAAGAATTTTATTATTGGCGAGAATGGCTCTGCTGCAATTTCACTTTTTTCAGAGTTTGGAGTCATCTTTCTCCTGCTCCTCGCAGGTATGCAGACTGATCTGAGAAAGATCAAGCATTCAAAGAAGGATATCCTCATAATCTCTTTTTTCAGTGCAGTTATTCCCTTTCTTGTCGGTTTTCTAATAATGAGATATATGGGCTATTCAACTCTTGTTTCTCTTGTTGTTGGAGCGGCTTTGTCAGTAACCTCCGAAGGCACAAATCTAAAGGTTCTTCTGGATCTCAAGGTTTTGAAGACAAGATTAGGCAATATCATAATGGGTGCTGGAATAGCAGATGATATTTTTGAGATTCTTGCTCTTGGTTTCATATTGGTTATTGCGGAAAATGAGTATGGCACGCTGATTGGTTTTCCATTTAAGATTCTTGGATTTGTAGCATTAACCTACTTAATTGTTAAAGCGATTCCAAAGCTTGCAAACATTATTAGGTATGAGCGGACAGAAGTTGGTGAATTCTCACTACTGATGGTAATTACATTGTTTATTGCATCATCCTCTGTTTTATTTGGTTTAGGGCCTATAATTGGCGCTTTTATTGCAGGAATAATAATTCAATATTCTATGAATAAGCGAGAAGAGCATAAGATGATCAATGACTTGAAAATCTTGTCTTTTGGTTTTATCGTTCCTTTTTTCTTTATCAATATAGGGATAAATTTTGACTTTTCATCGATTGCAAAAAACTTTCTGCTTTTCTTGATTATCCTGTTTGTAGCAACTGCGACAAAGCTTGTTGGGGCTATTCTCGCCTCATTTTTTACAGACATAACTTTTCGGCAGTCGTTGATTGTGGGCTGGGGTATGAATGCTCGTGGTGCAGTTGAGCTGATAATTGCAGGTATTGCATTGCAAAACAGCCTGATAACTCCAGAGATCTATTCTGTCATAGTTGCAGTAGCGATTATTACAACAATCCTTTTCCCTTTTATGTTAAAGTATTATCTTAAGAAATATCCAAAGATCATGAATTGAGGAATTTATTCTGATAATTTCTTCAGTTATTTAAGCTTCAACTCTTTATTTTGATAAAGATTTCTGCAAATTTGAATAATTTACGTGTAAAACGAAAATTATTCCACAACCACTGGACATCCCAGTGTAAACTATATAAACCCCAAGACCTAATCCTAGCTTAATAAATTCGTAGAATTATTTTGTATAAACCTAATCTAAATTATCAACAAAAAATGATTGAAGAAAAAAATTTTTTGATTTTTAGTCCTGGTAAACAAAAAGAGTTTTTATTAGAAGTAAAATCGAGGTTGAACTGTACTTGGAGATATCTATACTCATATTTGAAGATTAGCAAAGCCATGTTTTATAATTATTGAAAATTTCGCCAATCGGCGAAATTTGAATTGAGTTTAATACCCCTCTCTTTAGAGCGAAATTTTCAATCCCAAAAACCGCACGATAAAACGCTAAAAAATTCCTTTCGGAATTTTTGGCGTGCCAGAAATCTTAGATTTCTGAGCATACCCCGGACTTTAGTCCGGGGAATAGTGCGGTTTTTGTTATTTAAGAGAAGACTATTATCTTAATGAAACAATATTTTATTTACTATTAAAGAAAATTGGAGCTAAAAATCACAGTTATACTTATAAAATAATTAAAAGGGGATGTAATCATGTAGATATTCCAGATAAATATTCAATAAATTTCTCTGAATTTGTTGGAATATTGTTGGGTGATGGCAATCTTAACAAACAAAATTATACTCTTTCAATTACTCTTAATAGTGAATTAGAGATGGATTACATAAATGGCAGGATTCTTTTATTGATGAATTCTTTATTTGGTGTTAAGCCACACATACGCAAGATGATGAATAAAAACGCGGTTCAAGTTTACTTCTCATCTAAACACATTCACCATTTTTTAAGTGAAGATATTGGTTTTCCTGATACAAAAAGAACAAATTACTCCAGAAACATCATACCTCAATATATTTTTTTGAATAAATCTCTATTAAAAGCTTGCCTAAGAGGATTATTTGATACAGAAGGTTCTTTAAGTATAAGGCATCATAAGGCTATTAGGCTTTCAATATATAACAATTGTTCATTTTTGCTTGATTGTATCTATCAATCATTGATTACCCTTGATTATCATGCCATTAAAAAAAAGAGAAGCGTAAGGTTAAATAGGACTTCTGAAATTAAAAGGTTTTTTAATGAAATAGGTAGTAATAATCCCTATAAATTAAAAAGATATGATCACTGGCTAAGAACCGGCAAATTAGAAAATGTGCATACGGCTGTGATGTAGCGGTAGCAAACTACCCTCCCAAGGTAGAGGCCCGGGTTCAAAGATCCAAGAATCAAGTAAATCTTTATTCTGGATTTGAAAGTCCCGGCAGCCGTAGTCAAACGGAGGCTGACGGCTAAGAAACTATGTTTCTCGCTGTCGGCAACCGTATTTTGTATTAATAACCTATTTTTTATTCCTTGATCTATGGTGTGCTTGTTTGATTTATTAGTGAGTATCAAATTTTGAAACTATAGTTAAATAAGTTCCTCTTTGTGCAGCCAAAATCAAAACAATTTTTTTAGGTGACCACAAAATAATAAGTTTTATAAACTGTGGGCACCTATATTTATATTATGTATCTCGAGAAAAGGAAGCAAGGAAACAGTATTAAGTATTATCTTGTCTATTCATATAGGGATTCAAATAACGTCAAGAAGATACGAAAATATCTTGGGCAGGATTTGAAGCAGAATGATCTGGAAAAAGCAAAAAAAGAAGCAAAACAGCATATTCTGGAGCTATCAGAAAAGCTTAACACAAAAGTTTTCTTATTTTCCTTAACAAAAAAACAAGTGGAATCCTTAAACAGATATAATGACAAAATTCAAATTTATCATCTGGATCAAAAAGAGTGGCAAAGATTTAAGGAGGATTTTGTCTACAACACAAATGCGATTGAAGGCTCCACTGTTCAGCTGCATGAAGTAAAGGATTTATTAAATGAAAAATTAAATGAAAAAAAGCCAGCCAACTTTGATGAGCTTGAAACAAGAGGTGTCGCACAAGCTTTTGATTATATCAGAAATGCAAATGAAGAGTTATCTTTACAGGTCATAAAAAAACTGCATGAATTCTGCTTTAAGGAAACAAAGCAATTTGCAGGCAAATTTCGGAATGTCAATGTGGTTATCAGGAATTCTCGTGGTGAGGTCATTCATGCAGGAGTGGAAAAATTCAATCTCATGTTTGCACTAAATGATTTGGTTGTCTGGTATAAAAAGAATAAGTCGCGATTCAGGCCGCTTGTCCTGGCCGCCATAATCCATAATCAATTTGAGTATATTCATCCATTTCAGGATGGCAACGGCAGGGTTGGAAGGTTGTTGTTAAATTTTATTTTGCTTGAGCACAATTATCCTCCAATAAGCATTTCTCTCGAGGACAGGCAGGAATATTACCAAACTTTGCAGCAATACTCAAATAGTGGCAATTTAAAACCAACAATGCAATTTCTGATAAAGCAGTATAAAAAGACGCTGAAGAAGGTGTCCACAAAGAAAACAAACAGAAAAAATGTGGTCACCTAAATATTTGCGATGCGGAAATGTGCCATTTAGTTTTGATAAGTCAACACCCTGTTACTCTCCCATGATCTCTCTTTTTCCATATGTTGTCTGAATGCTGACAATAGGGCATTCAACCATGAGAAATCTCATCGCTTTCTGAAGCAATTTCAGATCTTTCCAGACCTTTAGTTCAATAAGGTAAAAAGGCCTTTCATGCTTAATTTTATCAGTGTACATGGCAAGTTCAGGCCCAGCCCAGTTTGTCCGTTCAAAACAGACATTTGAATAATATGGTTCTGGTGCAACTGAATGATCCAGGAATTTTCTTAAATCGCCATTAATTTCATTAATACAATGTGCTTCCCTGTCGATGGGATAAATTATTTTTTCTTTTTCAAGCACAAAATATCTTACTTGGTCAAGGCTTGTTTTATTCTCTCTTGCTCTGCTGTAAACAATTTGAAGGCTGTTTAGGCCGTCTGCTGTTATGTTTGGATCATCAATTGTTTTTCTGCTCCGAAACCTTGCTTTTGGTTTTTTTCCATTAAATGATTGTAGCTTTGTTTCAAAATATGTGTCAGTATATACCGAAGTTGCGCCTTTTCCAAGGCTAAACTCCTTTCTAAGGAGCTCTGCAACTTCATTTGGATTTTTATCAGACCTTATATAGAATCTTGATTCATAAAACTTTTCTGCTTTAAATCCGATCTTTCTCATGCTCTTCTTTTTTCGTCTGAAATTGAACTCTTCTTTTGCAACATCAATTCCAGATACAGCAAGAACAGCAACTCCATAGCTTAACGCAGACAGCATGAATGGAGGTACTTTTGGAAAATGGCTAAGCCCCAATGCCATGAATGCAATATACATCGGATCGTGGAACATAACATCTTTGATAAGATTGTCTGTTCCATCTTTTATGCCTTGCCGAAGATAAAAAGAAAATGGCTGTTTTATTTTGGTGGGTACTGTTTGGTATATTTGCCATGCCTTAACTGCATGCCTGCCAAGAAACACAAATTTCTCAAATACCGGCCCAACGAATGGCAGCACATAGTTTCTCCATTCAGGATCTGCAGTAGCAGCAACTAATGCTGTGGCGCCAATATCTATTATTCCTGCTAATAGTTCATCACCTCCAAAATCTTTTAGAGAAGCAACATACGGATGTTCTGGCATCACTATTGGCTTATGCGCGAGTTTCTCTCTCTCAATTATATTTTCAAGCATAGAGCTCAGATACACACTTTTTTTTATAAACATTTATGTAAAGTTAACTATTGCTTAGAATCATTCAATCTGCCTGACTGTAATCCAATATAGGGACTTCTGAATCATATTTTAGCAGAATTCCAAATGTACACAAAGAGCTGGGGAACAAAATTTTTTGGGCATGATGACCCTTTTTTGAGTTAGGCCCCCTTTGCCCTTTGTTCTGTACTTACATCTAATCAAGGCAAACACCCCTATTTAAGAATTTCTATACCGTTTTGCTTAGCTTGTATTCTTGCATGAAGTATATCATCAAAATAAGTGTCGCAATTATCAAGGTTAAGTGAAATCCGTATTCTATGAATAATAGCCCTGTCAAATCCATTCCATTATGCCTGTGCAGGTTGTCATGCGACCACCAGGATATTGCAAGCCAGCATAATGCAATAAACGCAATTGCTGTTGTCTTGTTAGCTGGATTTGATATCTTTTTCATTATTGGCCAACCAAATAATAGGAACGCAATTCCAAATCCAAAAAACAGAGCTTCTACTGCTGAAAGGAGCATGAAATATGGTAATTGTGCTGGTGAAGGAATTAGCTCTGGAGCGCTTGTCCATAATATTGGGCCGAGCACAAATGATATTCCGCCAAAAATCAATGTTATTAATAGATATTTAATCCATTCTTTCATATGTCTTCCCACAATTATTCTATTTTTAAACCTTATCTCTAATTGAACAATAATCGATAGAACAATAACTATAAACATAAATCCTATGACACTTTTTAACACAATGCTTATGAATGGCTATGTTAAATGCCCATGGAAAGTTTTAAATAATTAGACCCTCAAATTATGCAGTAATGGAACTGATTTCATATGCCTTGGCTGGTATTGGTATTGGACTCTTCTTTTTCGTTAAAGGTTTTTATTGGCTTCATCAAAAGATGCTTATTGAAAACACTCCAACTTCAAAAATAAGGTCAATCGCGATGGGTTTGGTCGAGCTTTATGGAAAAGTTGTTGCAAAAAAAGAGGTTTTGACAAGTCCATTGGCTCAAAAGCCCTGTGTGCATTATTATTACACAATAGAAGAGTATAGGAGGCAAGGCAAGCATAACAGATGGGTTGTTGTCTTTAAGGAGACCAGCAACTGTCTTTTTCTATTGAAAGATAATACTGGCCAAGTGCTGGTTAATCTCAAAGATGCAATTATTGAGATTCCTTCTGATTTTGAGTATTCCTCATCATTTGGCAGGGATCCTCCGTTAAACATCAGGAATTTCCTTAAGCAAAAACGTTTTTCTCATGAGGGTTTTTTTGGCATTAACAAGAGCTTAAGGTTTCGTGAATATTTGATCCAGCCTGGCGACCAGCTTTATGTTTTTGGCACAGCTGCTGATAACCCTTACGTTAAGGAAGCAACTTCACAGAAAAATGATGCTGATATCATGATCCAAAAAGGGAAAAATTTATATTATGTGTCTGACAGGCCAGAGAAAGACATATTGAAAAGCTTAAGCTGGAAAGCTTATGGTGGCTTGTTTGGTGGGGCTGCGTTGACGCTTGTATGTCTCGTAATAGTATTTGTCGCTTTTGGAATATAAGGAGGTAAAAAAATGGCACTTGGATTATTGATCGTTTTTGGAGTTGGAATATTGTTAGTTCTTCTGATAGTGATTGGTATCATTATAGGGATTTACAATGGTCTCATCAAGTTGAAAAATGATATTGTTAAGTCTTGGTCAAATATTGATGTGCTCTTAAAGCAGAGAAGTGATGAACTGCCAAAGTTGATTGCATCTGTTAAGGGATATATGAAGCATGAAAAGACTTTGTTGGAAAACATCACGAAAGCAAGATCAGCCTTGTTAAAGGCAAAATCAATGGATGCAAGGGCAAAGGCTGACAACATGATTACAGAGTCATTAAAGACCTTGTTTGCTGTTGCTGAGAATTATCCTAAGTTGCAAGCAAACACGAATTTTATGCAGCTGCAGGAAAGGATCTCTGGATTGGAGAATGAGATTGCTGACAGGAGAGAGTTCTACAACGATACAGTCAATACTTTCAATATCAAGATTGAGTCTTTTCCAGACATGATTGTTGCACAGTGGATGAAGCTTCAGAAGAACGAGATGTTTAAGGCCGCTGAGTCAGAGAGAAAAGATGTTAAGGTAGAGTTCTAGGATATATGCATTATTTTTTTATTCATTTTAAAGTAATTTATCTCAAATATTCTCTTTTAACCATTGTTTAACTTTTTCATCTTGCCAAGCCTTTGCTTGTCCTTGTGTTTTCCAAAATTCATATGCTTGATCTGGTCCTCCACTAGTGATATAACCCGGCATTGTTGATTTGGGTTTTTTAGGTCTCTCTTTCAGTAATATTCTTGCACAAAGCGGAGTATATTTGATGCATGACTTAAGTTTCTTTGTTGCTTTTTCCATATTTCCTTTTTTAAAATAAGATAATGCTTCTCCGTATCCTATAGAAGGCGTAACATCTGAATGATATTTTTCTGCCAAAGACAGCATATCATTCCATCTTTCATCTTTTACATAAATATCTGCCACAATCTCTCTGACTCCTTGATTATCATTAGGATTCCATTTCAGCATTTGAAGAAAACATTTTAATGCCTCATCTTGATCAGTTTCTAACAAAAAAAGGGCTTTAAATTCATAAGCTCTTAAAAAAGGCCTATTTTCCAGCCATTCCCATTCCAATTTATCATGCTGCATATCAAATTTTATTGGAAAAACGCTTTGGCCAATTTCTAAAGCATTGTTGTTTAGTTTTTTTGCTTCAGAATCATTGTCTGCCAAAATCGACAAATGATGTAATGCATCTATATGTTGTGGAAAAATTTTAAGGGTCTGTTTAAATTTTGCAACTGCTTTTTTAAAACTTCCAGATTCCAGCTCTTCAAGGCCCCCAATAAAATAATCGTGAGCCTCATCATATGATTTTGGGTAGGAAAAAACCCATTCATTTTTGCCCACAGGTTTTAATGACAGGCCTTGATTCATTATAATTCCCATCTTAAAAATCTAATAAAAAACTTAGTAAGGATTGTTAATCCTTAATCATTCTCCACTCTTGGTGCAAGTATAAAGCTTAATGATGCTTTGTCAAGAGCAGTGAAATTAAGCCTTAATGGATAATCTTTATTGAACATTATGTCAACCTTGTCTGATACTTTTGCCCCAGCAATCATCTTTTTGAGGTATTCGATTGAATATTTTGATTTGATCTTTGTTGCCCCTTCAACATTTATCACTGTGTTATCGCTTTCCTTGATTTCAATGCTTGCTTTGCTTAGGTCTCCTTCAGCTAGGACGCTAAATTTGCTTGGCTCTGCCTGAAGGTTTACTGATTCAGATACTATGTCTGCATCTTCTATAGCATTGTTCAATATTGATGAATCAGTCTTTACGACTGCGCTGAATTTAAGGTCTGGAATTTTTTGCTCTTTATCTTCCATTTCTATCAAAGGTATGTTAAAAGTCCTTAGTGTATTTCCCCTTAAGACTATTTTTAGTTTGTTTTTGTCCTCAAGCTCTAATGTAATCATGTCTGTTGGGGATGCTCTTCTAAGCACTTGTTTGAGATTATCTAAGTTTATTGCTATGCTCATGTCTTGTTTTATGCTGTATTCTGTGAAATTGCTGCTTAAGAGCTTGAATATGACCATTGCAACATTGGCTGGGTCCATAGCGATAAGCTCAACGCCGTTCTTATTGATCTTAAAGTTTGCTTCATTGACAAGCTCAGATATTATTGATATGCTGTCTTTTAGTATTTTTGAGTCTGCTAGAGTAAGTTTCATCATTAATCACCTTTTTATTTTAAATAACCCCATACAGATTAAAACATTACTCATATAAAAACTTTGTTATCATACAGAAGTAGGCTTTGGTTGTCAATAAGGTGCATATAGTCATTGAATCTTGATAGTTTCCAGGTACCTTCAGTATATCTTATCTGCGTAATTGATGTGTTCTCTAATTGTATGCTAAAATCAATACCGATATCTTTGCTTAATAAGTCTCGCAGAAGATATTTAATTGCTCCATTATGGGTAAATGCGGCTATCTTATAATCTGATGGATAATTAACTTTGGTTTCATCCAGCCATTCTTTCATCCTTATAGCAACCTCATATTGTGATTCTCCTCCTTGTGCTTTGAAGTTTAGCGGATCTTTGCTTATTATTTCAAGAGTCTCAGGTGTATATGTGTCTTTTCTTACCTTTCCTGTCCATTCACCCTGATCAAGTTCCTGCAATTTGTCTGTTATAATGATCTTTTCCAGGCTTCCAATCCCTATTCTTGCTGTCTCGATAGCTCTTACTGCCGGTGAACAAAAGATCTCATCAAAATTGATGTTGTTCAATCTCTGATATAGCTTTCTTGCTTGTTCTTTCCCGTTTGCAGTTAATGGAGAACTGTTTGATCTTCCTCCAATTATTTCAGGATGTGTATTAGCTTCGCATTCTGCGTGCCTTATAAAATACAATTCTAGCATATTTTTGCTCCACTGTATCGGTTAAGCATATCTTCTAATCTATCCCATTCAATGTAGTTATGGCCAATTCCAAGCAGCGGCCTGTCATGGGATGCTCCGTGGTAATCTGAGCCATATGTTATCATCAATTCTTTCTTTTTTGCGTATTCCAAGTAATCTTCTCCATGGAAGTGTTTTGGTTGCATCTCAACACCGTCCAACCCGGCTTCGACCAATGCATCCATCTCCATTATATTGTCTATATTTTTGAATGGATGTGCAATTACGGCAATGCCTCCTGCCTCATGTATCTGCCTGATAGCTTCTTCTGGCTTGACATCTTTCCTTTCAACATTTTTTACTCTTTCATTTTTTCTAAAAAACATTGTATATATCTCGTCTGGTGATACTCCGCCATTCTGCTTCCTAAAATATTCTCTGCATTCCTTGTCCATCACCATTGTCATAAATACGTTGTATCTACCAAGTCTTGATTCTGGAAATGCCATTTCAAGTTTTTCCATTGTTATCGGAACTCCTAGATCCTGAAGTACCTCAATCCTTTTTCCCGCAGTCTCCTTCTGATAGCTCCTGACAAGTTTCAGAAATCGCTGAAATTTTTTGTCCCCTGGATCAACGTTTAAGCCTAAGATATGGTATTTTTCTGTGCTTACTTCCACTCCGGGAATTAATCTTAAGCCCCATTTTTCTGCCTCTGCAATGGCTCCAAGATAGCCATCCATTATATCATGGTCTGTGATTGCAAGGGCATCTATCCCCTTTAGTTTTGCTGCTATTACCAGAGTCATCGGGTCATCTATTCCATCTGAATAGATTGTGTGTGTATGAAGGTCTACGAATGCCATAATGCTATATTTCTCACCAATACATTTATATATTTCTTATATTATTTATATCATTTATATCAATGAAACGAAAAATAATCTCTCAGGCAAACCAGGCATTCACGATAACTCTGCCTATCGATTGGGTGAGGAAGCATAATCTGACTAAAAACTCTGAGATAGACTTAGCAATTGATGGCAAATCAATCAGAATTAGCACTGATGAGCCTGTGCATGGCTCATCTGTAAATGTCAATTTCTCTGATTTTCAGACCAGGAACATTTACAATCACCTTCTTGCACTTTATGCAAAGGGTATTGACGAGATAGAGATTACTTCTTCTAAAGAGATCTCAGCAATTTTGGTTTCAGCATTGAACACATTGATCGGATTTGCTTTGATCTCTCAGAAAGACAATAAATACATAATTAAAGACATTAATCCGGGTAATTATCCTGACTTGGACGAGATTTTCAAGAGGGTTTTTCAGATGATCCTTCTTTTCTTTGATGCGGCAGTTAATGACATATTTGGCAGTCAATCAGAGACTCTTGAGACTCTTAAATCAAGAGACTTGGAGGTCAACAAATTCTGCATGTATCTTCAGCGCGCAATTAACAAGATGTCTTATGATGATCCTATAAAAGGAAGGATAATATTTACTTATTCTTTTGCTCTTGAAAAATTAAGTGATGAGATTGAGCGCCTTTGGAGGACAAACATAAAATACAAAGTGGTGAAGAATTCAGATATAAAAAATCTTATTGAAACATCAAAAGATGGGGTCGGCCTTGCTTTCTCTCTTTACTATAGGTTTGAACCGAAGAACATTGAAAAAATTTATGCTTTGCGTGATAAGGTTAGAGAAAAATCACTCCAGTTTAAAGGTTTGAATGCAGACACCACAAGATTTGTCAGGCATGTTGTTAAAGTTATTGAAGAAGCAGCTGATTTGAACCATCTGACTTTGTTGAAGAATTTATGATCTGATTATAAATAGAAAAATTGGCTTATTCTAATATTATTGTTTTTCCGTCTTCTATAAGATAAATCCTCTTTTTGTCATATCCCATCTCTAATGCTAAACCTTGCAAAGCTTCTCTCATCTCGCTGAATCCATGGCTTGGTATCAGGTGTTTTGGCTTTATCATGTTTATCATGTCTCTTAAGTCTTCTCTTCCAGCATGCCCTGACACATGGATGTCCTTGAATATTCTGACATTCATGTCCTTAAGTGTCCTTTCAAGATGTTCCCTGTTTTCGATATTGATAGGTGTTGGTATTGTCTTGCAGGAAAATATAACCAGATCTTCTGCGCTAAGTTTAAAGTCCATTTTTTCATTTATCATTTTTGACAATGTTGCTTTTGGTTCGCCCTGGTGTCCTGTTACAACAAGTAGATACTTGTGTTTCCCGTCAGCCATTATCTTTTTTAGCTTCCTTTTTATTTTGGAGCTGTATTTTACTATTTCAACTTGTTTTGAGAAATTAACTAACCCGATATCTTCTGCTGCGAGAGCATATTTTGCAAGTGACCTTCCAAGAAACACGATCTTCCTGTTCATCTTTTTGCCAAATTCTATTATTGATTTCAGCCTGGCAATATGTGAGGAAAATGTGGTGACAATCACTGCTTTTTTTCTTGTGTCTGTTCCAAGAAGCACATCTCTAAGCATTTCCTTGGCAACGCTTTCAGACGGCATCTTTATTGCATCTCTTGCATAAGTTGATTCGCATATTAATGCGAAAACTCCTTGTTTGCCAAGTTCTCTCAATCTGTCATAATCCGGTTTTTTTCCAAGGACTGGTTGATTGTCAAATTTGAAGTCATTTGCATATATTATAATCCCATATTTGGTGTGGATTGCTATCGTTACTGTCTGTGGTGTTGAATGTGTCATGTTGATGAATTCAATTGTTATATTCTCGCTTATCTTGTATTTTGATCCGGCATTTAATGTGACAACCTTATTTTTTGGTTTTATCTTCTCATCTCTTAAGATAGCATTGAATACAGAAATAGTGAATGGTGTCCCGATTATTGGTGCATTAAACCTGCCTGCTAGAAATGCTAATCCCCCTATGTGGTCAAGGTGTGCATGGCTTGGCACAATTGCTTTTACTTTATTTTTCCATTTGTCGATTTTTGTGACGTCAGGTATTGCCCCAACACTTATCAATTCATCTGGATTTAAGTTTATTATATCTTCATCTTCTGTGAATCTTATATAGCTCTCAAGGTAGATGCCCATGTCGCAGATGATGACTTCATCATCAACCTTTATTGCTGTGCAGTTTCTTCCTACTTCTGTGTAGCCGCCAATTCCGCATATCTCTATTCCCATGTTTGTTCTCCAAATATTCTTAGTATAAAAAGCTTGTGTAGAAAATATGATTTTCTGATCAAACACCTTTTTTTTAAGGCAAATATGAACTAACTAAACTGTGATTATCATAAATTCAGCAAATATATATCTTCAAAAACGCAAAATTTAATAAGTTGGCAGATAGAATCAGAGCGCTTCTATGAAACAAATCAAATCATCTAAAGAATCACCAAGAGTCAATTTGGATATGCTTAATGTAGGTGCCTTATGAATCTCGGCATCATATTGTTAAATTTGTTTTTGACCTTTATCGGATCTTTCTTATTTGGTTATGAACGGCAAAGATCACATAAGCCAGTTGGCTTTGGAACTTATACCTTTGTTGCTATGGGTTCTTGTGCTCTTGGCCTTGTTTCCATTATTGTATATCCTGAAAGTCCTCTTTCATTATTAGGCGCAGTTGTTTCAGGTATTGGTTTCCTAGGTGCAGGTGCATTGATCAAGACCACAGATAAGATATTTGGTTTTACTTCTGCCGCTTCTATTTGGGTTTTTGCGATCTTTGGCTTGCTTCTTGGGATAAGTCAGTACCTTTTGGCAGGTGTCCTTTATTTTTTGGTTTGGGCAGTCATACTTTTTGATGTTCATCTTGAAAAAAAAGGCATTGGCTCGTACAGGAAAAAGGTCATTATCCAGTTCCATGGTGTTGATAACATTAAGGAAGTTGAGAATCTTGTTCCTTTTGGAATAAAGGATTATCAGTTGATCTCTACAGAAATCAACAAAAAGGAAGACAAATGTGCTTTGACTTTCCTTATTGAAGGCACTAAGCCTGAACTGACAGGAAAGATAAGGAAGCTTTACAGCAAAGAATGGTGTGATTTGATAAGCATATCTTAAGTTCTATTAACATGTAGATTTTCTAAAGCGCCCTTCTCACACGTTGGATTATGAGCAATATTATCAGCGGAACAGCAACTAAAACCATTAATGTTCCTGTTATTGCTACTCCTTGCTGTGTAAGCATTATGGCCATGAAATTTATAAAAAAATCAAGTTCGCTGTTTCCGAGAAGTATAACAACCACTCTTGGAAGTATCTTTACAAATGCAAATAAGATAAGCAATAATGCATAGCCCATAAGCATCAATGCGTATACTGAAGTTCCTGAGCTGAAATTAAAGCTTGATAATGAAAGTGTTTTTGATTCCTCGCTGACTCCAAGCAGCAACAATCCGATCATAAAGCTTGAGATTCCTGCGCTTAATAGGTCAATCTCATATATCTCTGAATCTGCTGCTTTGTGGTTTATGAATAAGTAGACATAGTAAAGGATGTAAGACCCGAATAATAATATGCTTGGCAAAGGATTGTCTATAATTACTGCTTTGAATGTTGCTATAGCATTTGGTATTTCTGCAGGAGAGAAATTAAGTGCGATGCTCATTGCCTGACCCTCCTTACCATATGCTCTAATTGGAAAAAGCATGCTGCAAAGATAACAACGAATAATACTCCATACCAGCCAAGTTCTTTTATCATCATCAATGAGATGACTGCAGTTATGCCAATATTAAAGGCTAAAAATTTGATGTCTGGCATTAGTTTGAAGTTTTTCTCAACTTCTTTTAGCATATAGTTTATGATTAGGAAAAACGCAACAAATAAGGCCAAGAATACAGTTATTAATGAAAGTAAATGCACATCATTTTGGTGATATCTTTTGAATAAGAATATCAGCACAACCGTTATCAGCAGGTTGTTGGTAAACACGCTGACATGGTACTTTTTCAGCTTTTTGAAATTCATATTCTGTTTTTAACTGTTTTTGTATATAAATGTTGTTCTGGCATTGGAAATCATCCTATTTCAGAATCGATATATATATATCCAGACTTTAAAGGAGGGTATTATCAATTTAGAGGTGATTTTATGTTCGAGGAGAATAAGGATGCAAATGAAGCAGAAAAACATTTTTATAAATTGCTGGATCAGGGTACGTCTATACGATGGGCAAAAGAGGCCGATCAAGCGAGAGCTAAATATTTGAATGGATTCTTAAAAGGCCATAAGTATTCCGCTAGCAAGTTTAAATTGATTTCTGGAATACAAGACTACAAAAAACGTGAGAAGGAATATCTTAAGGGTGCAGACATTATTATGCAACAGATTAACACTTTAATACTGCGTATCTGCAATGATGTGCGTGGTATTGGTTTCCATCCTGATGAGTACGGTGAAGCATTGGGATTATATCTCGGTTTTGTCGAACAGTTTATTGCAAACAATAAGCACCCAGGTATAATCAATCTGACCAAGGACACAATTTTAAAATGGAATGGAATTTTAGCTGAGGTTTTTATGGCGTTTAAGATTAAAGTTAACTCTAAATTCATGGAGCAACAACTCACAAGGATTTCAAGGAGGTACTTTTTGTCACTAGAAAAGCAACAATTAATAATAAGGATGGCATCTCAATTTGTATAGCTATTGAATCTTTTATTTAGATTTCCATATCCTTATAAACATATAATCCACTGAATGAGGTTTAATCTCTTTTTGGATGTTATCCAATTTCTTGATTCTTTTCATATCTTGACTTGATTTACTGTGCTTTATTTAATAAAAAACTGCGGGGAGGAAGATTATTTGCACTTAATGGATTCCTGTTTTGAATAATCGAAATATATATATATCCAGACTTTAAAAGAGTATATTATCAATTTAGAGGTGATTTTATGTTTGAGGAGAATAAGGATGCCGAGGCTGCTAAGAACGATTTTTTACAATTGATGGAAGCTACTTCAATAAAAAAAAAGAATCAAGATAAAAAAGAGATTGAAAATAGTGACAAAGAATATGAAACAGCTAATTTTTTAAAGGGTTTTTTGAAAGGTAGAAGAGAAGCAAAATATATGCTTGCATCATGTACTGATTGTATTCAAATCCAGATTCAAACAGATAAAATTTTTGAAGAAATAACTAATTATATTGGTACTGCTTATTATGATGACATGTGGAATCGGGGTGGGGAGTGCTTCGGTACAGCTTTAGGACTATATATTGGTTTTGTTCATGAGTTAATTAAAAAACCTTTTATATTTAATGAAACTTTAATATATCATATCCTAATCAATAGTAAGAAAGTGCCAAATAGACTTCAGGTTGAAGCGTCTTATAATAAACGTGTACGTGTTAGACAAGTTAAACTGAGTTTCATCCAATCAAGATTAATCCAGATAGCGAAAAAGCATCTGTCACCTGAAAAAAAGAAATTAATCGCACAAATGGCAGCCCAATTTGCATAAAACGAGAATGGCTTTTTATTATCAGCCAAGAATACTGCGGGGTCTAGTGAGACCCGTAGTTGAATTGGCTTAGAAAAACCGATAGGTTTTTCTCAATGCTTTCTTGTTCTT
>Ga0209541_10008085_pt1 | contig 17479 bp, 11 predicted proteins | sample RifCSPlowO2_01_FD_184027 | JGI IMG/M metagenome (GOLD analysis project Ga0209541, IMG submission 184027) | Groundwater microbial communities from Rifle, Colorado - Rifle CSP2_plank lowO2_0.1 (SPAdes) (version 2) | ecosystem: Environmental > Aquatic > Deep subsurface > Groundwater | place...
GGTTGCAGACGCTTCACGAACTCGCGCTCCTGTTCGGTTAGATTCTCGCGAGCTTCATTTATATACTGCTCTTTTTCTTCTTGCGTGAGCTCATCCCATGATTTGCCTGCGCCGGGTTGCTGTCCCGGCTGTTTTTCTTTGCCCCCTTCTTTTTGCTCGCCGCTCTTTTCACCGCCTTTTTGTTTTTGTTCGTGATTTTTCTTTGCTTCGTCCTCAATGTGTTTATCGATCAATTCTTTAAACACCGGCCATCCTTTCTGCCAGAGAACATCAGTGAATGCTTTGCGCCCCATGCGTTCGCCGAGATACTCATCAAGAACCCCCTCTGTTTTTTCAAACGCTTTAAGCACCTTTTCGTCTTTGATTCTTGCCTTGAGCTCTTCAAAATTAAATCCCTCAATAAAAGATTCGGCACCCTTAGCCCAGCAAAGTGCGCCGTATTGTATGGGAAGCGGTTTCTTTTCAAAATCGAGAAGCAGGGCCTCCGCAATGTCTTCTTTCAAATAAGCGCCGAGGCGATGGCGAGCAGTTTTTGAAGTTTGTCCCTCCATATTATTGGATCGGCCATCTTCCCATGCGTCATAGATCATAAAAAGGTCCATCGGACTATACCCTTCTTTTTTTGCGCCATCCTGCGCTTCCAGGAGCGATTGATAGTCGGAGTGTTTGACATGGCCGAGCTCGTGGCGGAATACGCCCCAGATATAATCTTCGTTTCGCTCGAGCAAGTCCTTTTGGGGATACATCATCACTTCGGGAGTTAAGAGTTCCGGGTCGAATTCTTCCAAACTTTTTTCCGGGTGTCTGCGGCGTTCTTCTTGGAATCGTTCAGATAAGCCGGCGGCCCAGCCATCGCCGGGGATTACCCGCAAATCAAAATTTTTCGCCATAAGTTTGGCGACAAAGCGAAGCCGATCTTTGAGCTCCATTACCTCGCGCGGAGAGCGTTCCTTTTCCAGCGTTTTCTTTCCTTCAAGACGCGAATGAATAGCAGATTCCAGCTGCTCTTTTGGTTCGTCCTCGATTGTTGGCTTAAATGATTCGCGTTCCATAAGAGATATTGCGTTATATCTGCATTTTAGCGCGTTTTTGCATTTTTATCAACTTGATGTACAGGTTCATATGATAGTATCCACTTAAGGTTATCAACCAAATGAAAGGGAGATACAATGGCGGTCATATGACAATATATGGCCACATATTACCTGGTTCTATCAGAATAGCCCGTTTGGCTGAAAGAGCCGGACATTTAACAGAGCGGGCAAAGCACAAATTAAAAGTCCTGGATTGGCACAGAAGCCATGGAGAGAATATCAGCTTGACATCGCGTCATTTCGGAATAACCAGGAAGCCGTTAAGGGAGTGGGTAAAGCAATTAAAGAGGTACGGACCTGTGGGGTTAAATGAGAGATCTACCGCGCCGAAGAATAAAAGAAAACCAATAACGCCGCCTAACATTATCATGCAAGTAGTTAAGATCAGGAGACAATATCCGGCCTGGAGCAAATACAAGATCAGACAAATATTAGAGCGTGATTACAATATTAAAACGTCGTCCAGCAATGTGGGCCGAATACTTAAGAGAATGAGTCTGATCGATAAGAAGAAGTCAGACAAGAGAAGGAAGGCGGCCTTAAAGCCGAAGTGGAGATTTCCGCGTGGATTCAGGATTTCTGAAGCCGGAGACATGGTTCAGATAGACACCAAGCGGATCATGTTGCCAGGAGGGAGAAAGTTCTATCAATTTACGGCAATAGACGTGTTAAGCAAACGCAGGGTCTTAAGAGTTCACCCCTCCTTGTCTTCAAGAAACGGACGTTTGTTTTTAGAAGAATGCGTTAGAATATTTCCACTTAAGATCAAGAATGTCCAGACCGACAACGGCAGTGAATTTAAAAAGGAGTTTGACAAGAAATGCAAAGAATTAAACATTCCCCATTACTGGACATATCCCAGAACGCCAAAAGAAAACTCCTACGTCGAGAGGAGTCATGGCAGTGATGAGGAAGAATTTTATCAACAAGGCAATGTCTATCAGGACAGAGAATTAATGGATAAGAAAATACGGGAATGGGAAGATGTTTGGAATAATATACGGCCGCATGAAGCGTTGGATTATCGAACCCCGAATGAATACCTTAAATACCTTAAAACAACAAATTTGCCGACAAAAAATGTTATCACATTACAAACCTAAGTGGATACTATGTATCTGAACCTAGACATAGGTCAGAAATTTCGATATTTTGACATTTCGATATGTCGATATATTACTTTTTGTAATACTTTTCATACACGTCAGGAGCATATTGTTTCAAGGACTCAAACTGATCATAAGGTTTATAAATTTTTTTAAATTGCAGCCCTTGTTTTGAACCTCCTTTAACTTTGTCGACAAAACTTTGAATAAGACGAGAACACTCATCAGTTAACGCTAAACCACTCTGAAATTTTGAGATATCGACATATCGCCTGTCGCTAGAAATGTAAAGCTGGCACCTTACTTCCCCAACTTCTCCCTTAGCGATAAAAAGAGCATCTACAAATTCACCTTTCGTACCACGGTCAAAACCTTCCGCAATATTAGACATCGGCGAAATTGCTGCGCGCCTGATTTGGCGCTTGAGATCAAAGTCCTTAAATTGAGAATTATCTGTAATATCAAAAACAAAATTTGCCAGTTCTCTGGCTTTTTGCCAACAAATCAAATCTTCAAATTTAGATATAGTCGCCATAAAAGATATATCGACATATCGATATTTCGAAATTTCGATATATTACGCTTCGCGTACCGCCGCCTCCTTAATTTTTGAGAGAATCTCCTTCTCCACTTTAGGATTATCCTTGAGGAACAGCCGCGAACCATCAATTCCCTGCCCTAGTTTAATTGGTTCGCCACCTGCTTGTCCAGTAGGCAGGTAGTTATACCAGCTTCCCGCCTTAGCCACTATGCCATATTTAACTCCGGCGTTAACAATATCAGAATACTTTGAGATACCCTCGTTGTAGAGAATATCGAATTCGCAAGTTCGGAATGGTGGCGCAACTTTGTTCTTTACTACTTTGACTTTGACTCTGTTTCCCACTATTTTCTCGCCAGATTGTATCTGTGCCGCTCGTCTGACTTCTATTCTGACCGAGGAATAGAATTTGAGAGCCAATCCTCCAGGCGTCGTTTCAGGATTACCGTAAAAAACGCCTATCTTCTGCCTTATCTGGTTGATGAACAGAACCGTCGTACTGGCTTTGGCCACTATCGCCGTAAGCTTTCTCAACGCATGAGACATCAATCGCGCCTGTCCTCCAACATGCTGCTGGTCCATTTCTCCTTCTATTTCCGCGCGAGGTGTAAGAGCAGCCACGGAGTCAACAACAATCAGGTCTACGCCCCCCGATTTAACAAGCGCTTCCACTATATCCAACGCCTGCTCGCCGGTATCTGGCTGGGATATCAAGAGCTGGTCAATTTTAACTCCTATCTTTTTAGCATACTCGGGATCAAGCGCATGTTCTGCGTCAATATATGCTGCCACGCCACCCATTTTTTGGTTTTCGGCTACAACGTGAAGAGCCAATGTTGTCTTGCCGCTTGACTCCGGTCCGTAGACCTCCACCACTCTGCCTCGGGGAATTCCTCCAACCCCCAAAGCCAGATCTAAAGATATGGAACCAGTGGGAATCGCGTCCACGTTTACCTTTCTGACCTCACCTAACCGCATTATGGAACCCTCTCCATATTTCTCCTGAAGCTCTTTAACGGTTAGGTCGACCTGCTTAAATTTTGATTCGTCGACAGATTTTTTCGCCATTTTTGATACAACACCCCTCCAGGTGTTTGAGATTAAATTAACTTATATATCTTATCAAATTAAAAAAGCGGCGCAAGCCCGGTAGTAAAATTTCCAGAATTAAAAAAGGCGGTTATACCGCCACTGGAAATTCTACTACCGAGTAAGGCCGCTATGCAAACGGATAGGTTCTTCTTTGTTGAACTAATCTGGACAATTCATTTTCTCTTGCTTCCTCGCAATCCCTGCATCGAACCGCGAAAGGCAACGCTTGAAGACGTCGTTTCGATATCTTTTCGCCGCATTCAGAACAATTTCCATATTCCCCTTTTTCCAAACGATCAAGTGTGTCTTCAACTTTATGTAACGCATCAACTTTTGCTTTAATGAGAAAAATCTCTATGCTGTCCTGAACACTTTCAACAACGCCATCTGATCCTGATCGGCCATCTCTATCTTCGTCGTCAATTCTTGAGAGCTTCGTTGTTTTTTCAGCGCGCAGTTCGCGTTTTCTCTTTTGGATCTCTTTAATCAATTCTTGGTACTGATTTTTAAGAATTTTCCTCAATTTCTGCTGGCGTTCTCTATCCACCACACTCTCTCTCCTTGTCCTTGAAAAGAACCTCTTGTTGAGTCAAATTATACTACAACCAGAATAAAAAGCAAGACATCGAAGCTTGCCGCCAAAAAATACTGCCTCATAGCCCTCTACCAAGAACGACGAGGCTTGTCCATTTCTCCTTCTTTCAAATCGATAATTTTAGTTATTCTCAAGGGCACAAAAGCCTTGTCCAACCAAAACAAATAGTGCGTTCTGGCCCATTTAATAAAAAGTGGATTTAATGGTCCAGAGGCGTCAAATGTGTTCCATTTAAGTATTCTGCCTTCAGCGTCGATGTCCGGTTCTTTCCATTCCACAAAAACATGCCAGGATGTCTCGGTCCACGCTTCTTGTGTCCGTCCCGCCGGTATTAATGCCTCGCACTCCAAAAGCTGACGCAATGGTTTCATCAACCATTCGATGCCTTGTTCTTTTTCGATTATTGGCGCCTCTTCTTTCATTTTAAATTTTAAGAATAATAGCTTTATTAAACTTCTTCCTTCTCCGCTTCTGACGTATCGGCGGAAATCAAATTTACATCTGCAACCGGAGAACTTTCCGATCTTGCATATACCTCTCTTGGTTTAGCTCCTTCGCCGGGACCGATAATGCCATTTTCTTCAAGTATGTCCAGCAACCGAGCCGCACGAGCATAGCCGACCTTAAGGCGTCGTTGTAATAGCGATGCCGATGCTTTGCCGGCAGCAATTATTACCGCTTTTGCGTCGTTATACAGAGGATCATCGGCATCATCAGCACCGGAAAAACCTCCTCCTTCGCCAAAACTGCCGGTAGCATTGAAATCAACGTGGAGCTCGCCTTCTCCTTCTCCGACTTCAAGCTCTTCTGCTTGGGTTTTCAAGAATTTGACCACATCTTTTACTTCTTTTTCTGTTACATTAGCGCCTTGGAGACGCCGTGGTTTAGCCACATCGCCGGCCATAAAAAGCATATCGCCCCGTCCCAATAGTTTTTCAGCCCCCGACATATCTAAAATAGTACGTGAGTCAACTTGACTGGCCACCTGAAAAGCAACACGGGAAGTGATATTGGCTTTTATCAACCCGGTAATCACTTCCACTGACGGCCTTTGGGTTGAAAGTATCAAATGAATTCCAACCGCTCGGGACATCTGGGCAAGCCGAACAATCGCCGCTTCGACGTCCCGCCCGTAAGAAGCCATCAAATCGGCTAACTCATCTATAACTATCACTATAAACGGCATAGTTTGAGTATCGTCATCGTCTCGACCGGATTTTTCCGCAATTTTAGCGTTATATGAAAATATGTCCTTAGATGCGGTCTTTGAAAGCGTGTCGTAACGACGATCCATTTCGCTGATAGCCCATTTCAAGGCGCCGAGAACTTTTTTGTTATCAGTAATAACAGGGGTAACCAGATGCGGAATTCCGTTATAAAGAGTCAGCTCCACCCGTTTGGGATCAACGAGGATCAGTTTAAAAATATCCGGCGAATATTTATAGAGCATCGAAAGCAAGAGAGAATTTATGCAAACCGATTTACCGGTTCCAGTCGCTCCCGCAACAAGCAAATGCGGCATTTTTTCAAGACCAGCGAAAACCGGGCTACCAGAGACATCGCGGCCGACAGACAATGGGAAGAAAAATTTTGATTTTTTGTACTCTTCGTGTTCAAACATATCCCGCAGGCCGACGGTCGAAACTTTTTTATTGGGTACTTCTATGCCAACCAATGATTTGCCTGGAATAGGCGCTTCTATACGAATAGGATGAGAAGCGAGAGCAAGCGATAAATCTGAATTAAGAGTGGTAATGCGAGACAACTTTACTCCCACCGCCGGCCTCATTGTAAATTGGGTTACTGTCGGCCCAACTGATACTTCTCCCATTTCCACGTCAATGCCAAAATTTCCAAGTGTCCTTTTTATAATATTAGCGCTGGCGTTGATATCTCCAGTCACCGCTTCGTCCTGATCGCGACGTAGTAGTTCTAATGGCGGTAGTGTCCACTTGCCTCTCTTGAGATTTTTAATGACAAATTCTTTGTCGGTGAGTTCAACCTTTGCGGATTTGGCCACAGGAGCAAGTTTGGGTGGTTGAGGTCTTTCTGAAGATTCGGTTACTACTGCATTGCCCTTTTTAATAATCACCTTATCAACTAATCTTTCTTCTTCTTTTTTGATTAAACGATACAAAGGCACATTCAAAGCAACAAGAAGAGCAACAACAACCAGAACCAGTAAGATTAACAAAGAAGCCCAAAATCCTAAAGAGTAAAGAAGCGGAAAGCCGAGAATAATGCCAAAATATCCGCCCTGAACAAGGCGGGCATCAAAATTGCCGCCGCCGAATATATAAAACAGGGCCAAAAAAGAGAATATAAATAGGCCCGTCCCAAAGACGGCGCTGTGATATATTTGTCTGGAAATTGACTTTATGAAAGCAGCCCCGAGAACAATAAAAGCAACGGGAACAATAAAAAACCCCCAGCCGAACAAGGACCTTGCGGCAAGACTAAAAAGCATACCGGCCGTACCCGCTTTGCCGACAAAACTCAATATACTCAATACCGCTAGACTTAAGCTCAAAATACCCCAGATGCTGTTCTTGGTCTCTTGGGATATATCAAACCGCGAGCCGGTTGATGTTGTCTTTTCCCTGCCGACTTTCTGCTTTTTATCTATCTTCTTTCGTAGAACCATGATGTTTAATTATACTTCGTATAATTGTTCGCTCGGATAAAGAGCAAGCTTGCTTACTCTTTACTCCTTACTCACAATTATAGAATAAGTCGGTGATAAATCAACCACACGCAATAATACCGATATTATCTGTTTTACTAGACCCTACCTAGGCGAATACCACGCCCACCCGCTTCGCCGAGCTTTAGCGAGGCGAGTCGGAGTGTGGATGAAACTAAGCCCATAACGCAGTCCGACCCAGATTGCCAAATGCAACCGAATGGTTGCGCGGCGGATATTTCTGGGATCCCGACTGAGTGCCGCTATAGCTTCAGCGATGGCGCAAGGGAATCCAGAGATACCCAGACTGTCCGAGAACTATCATTTTGGCAGTTCTACCATCAAAATATCCTGGATATTTTGATGGTAACTATCCGAAAAAGTGAGTTCTCGGACAGTCTGGGAGGTTTATCATCTGTCTTGTAAAACTATCAATTGATAGTTTTACATACATCATTTGAGCTTGGTGTTATTCCTTTTTTCAAATTCCCTTTTCAGGTACTCGCTTGCTGAAACGCTACTACAAACAAGGTGCTGAACATATTTATCAACCTCAAAAGCCCTAGCTAAAACAGTAACCTCGTTCTGACATTCAAATGGGTGCGCCCAAATACTTTTTTGAAGCATAATAAACCTAAGTTCTCTGAGTTTAGCCAATAGAGCCAAACGTCCTTTTTGTTTTTCGGCAGGAATATCAAATATCACCAGCCGCCATTGTTTGTCCCACTTTTTTGGAATTTTTATAAAAACATTGTCCAAATCATATTTCTCGACTTGGAGTTCCCCGGCATCGGTTGACCTAACAGAATATGAACCGTCAGTATTTTGCTCAATCTCAATAAAACCTCTTCGTTTCAAATAATGTATTCCTCTTTTCAATTCTTTCCACTTTTTCTTTTTTAACTCTTCTTCAACTACTTTAGCGGCCAAAAGACCGAAAAACGGATTAACCGCCGCAATAGTAACCACTCCTCCGATAACCAGAGCCTTAAGAAGTTTGTTTGAAAATGCTTGATTTCTTTTTGTTTTCATGTTTTCATATATTATGTAAAACTATCATATGATAGTTTTAGGAAATAGTAAATATCGTAACAGGTAAGATTTATAAAAATCCCCACCTTTCTGTGAAAAGCGGGACAAGGAGGCGTGCTACCTCAAACAGTTACGAACGTAATTTGGCAAGCCGCCTGGTTTCTTTATTGGCGTCTTTAAGACGGTTTGATTACGGTGGTTACTCCAGCTCTGCTCCCAACCCCGTCCCGGCCGGTATTAAACGGCCAATAATGACGTTTTCTTTGAGACCTTGGAGATGATCTTCTTTTCCAATAGTAGCGCTATCTATAAGCACTCTTGCTGTCTCTTGAAATGATGCGGCAGAGAGGAAGCTGTCAGTAGTTAAAGAAACTTTAGTAATGCCTAATAACAGCTGTTCCGATGTCGCTTCTCTCTTTTTATCTTGTTTTACTCTTTCATTTTCTTGCCAAAGCCTTCTTTTTTCAACCACATCGCCAGCTAATAAATCGGTATCGCCAGAATCAATGATCTTAACCCTCGAAAACATTTGTCTGACTATCAACTCTACGTGTTTATCATTTATGCTGTCTCCTGTTGGAAAATAAATCGCCTGAACCTCTCTTATAATATACCGGGCAACAAGATCAATATTATTCGTGGATAAAAATAATTCTTTCAAATCAATATGGCCTTCGCTTAACTGCTGGCCAGTTAATACTAAGTCGTCTTTTGCCACGACAACGGTTAAATTGGGCGCAATAATGTGTTCTCTTTTCTCCCCATCGCCTGTTTCTATTGTTACCACTTTTTGCTTGCCTCCTTCTTCAACAGAAATAACTTTCCCATCAGTGTCCGCTATCAACGCTTTAAATTGAGGCGGTCTTGCTTCAAATATTTCTTCAACTCTCGGAAGACCCATCGTAATGTCGGCTCCTCCAGCAACACCACCGGTATGGAACGTCCTCATGGTAAGCTGGGTTCCCGGTTCGCCAATGGCTTGAGCCGTAATAATTCCAACCGCCTCTCCGATTTTAACAAGTTCACCCCTAGACAGATCATGCCCGTAACAAAGTCGGCAAACACCGTCAAGGGCTTTGCAGGTAACAAGCGACCTTATTCTGATTTTGTCTATTTCAGACTCATCAATTTTTTTAGCAATTTCTTTGTCGATCATTTTCCCTTTTTTCATGATAATATTTCCATTTTCATCAGCCAGATCTTCCGCAGTTATTCTCCCTTTAATTCTCTTACCCAAACTTTCTCCGTTTATCTTGCTGTCTTCTCCGTACATCGTATATCCTTCTTTGTCCCTGCAATCTTCTTCAAGCACAACAACACTTTGAGCGACATCAACTAATTTTCTGGTGAGATAGCCGGCAGTAGCCGTTTTTAAGGCCGTATCAACCAAACCTTTTCTTGCGCCATGAGTTGATATAAAATATTCCAAAGAAGTCATCCCTTCTTTTAGAGAATTGCGAATCGGCAATTCTATCAATTCGCCAGAAGGATTAACGACAATACCCCTCATCCCCATTAACTGGTCAATTACAGACCAAGTACCTCTTGATTTTGAATCAACAAGCAAAAAGGCTGGATCTTGATTGCCAAGTTGTTTTTTAACAAGAAGGGAAAGCTCTGATTTAGCGTTATTCCACACCTCAATTGCTTTTGATTTCTTCTCATATTCTGTTAAAAGGCCTTCTTCATATAATCTGGCGTTTTCTTCTATAATCCTGTCCGCTTCTTCAATAATTTTCATTTTACCCGGCGGTATTTTTAAATCATCCATACCCCACGATACGCCTGAAACAGTTGCATAATGGAATCCCAGATCTTTGACTTTATCCAAAAATTCTACAGTTGCCTCTTCGCCATATTCGTCCCAAATATCTGAACCTATTGATTTCAAATCCGGTTTGGTTAAAACTTTGTTAACATATCGAAATCCTTTAGGCAAAATAGTGTTAAACATTATCCGCCCCGATGTCGTTTCTATAATTTTCGCCTCATCGCTCCCTTCCTTATAACCAGGATTAGAAATTTTTATTTTTGCCCTTAAATTAACGAAATCATTTTCAAAAGCCAAAAGTGCTTCATACCTTGAAGAAAACATTTTTCCCTCGCCCCTTGCGTTTTCCAACACACTAGTCATATAATAAATACCAAATGACATATCGTGGCTTGGTGATGCAACCGGTTCGCCTGTTGCCGGTTTTAATATTCCGTGGCTAGAAAGCATAAGTTCCTTGGCCTCTTTTTGAGCCTCGTCTGTAAGCGGTAAATGGACAGCCATTTGATCGCCGTCAAAGTCAGCATTAAAAGCGTGAGTCGGAAGCGCAGGAATTTTAATAGCTTTACCTTCTATAAGAATAGGTTTAAAGGCCTGGACTGATAGACGGTGCAAAGTCGGCGCACGATTGAGCAATACCAGTTTGCCCGTCATCGCCTCTTCCAAAGCTGCCCACACATCCGACGTTTCTTGTTCTATTAAACGACTGGCTGATTTTATGTTGTGAGCCAATTCCTTCCGTATTAAAATTCCGATGACAAAAGGTTTAAATAACTCTAGCGCCATTCTTTTGGGAAGGCCGCATTCAGTAGTTTTAAGCTCCGGTCCAATGACAATTACCGAACGACCGGAGTAATCAACGCGTTTCCCCAGCAAATTCTGCCTGAACCTCCCTTGTTTCCCCTTAAGCATATCCGCAAGAGACCTAAGCGCTCTTTTTTGACCAGTTGAAGCCGCGGTAGTCACTTGGCCCCTTCTCATTGAATTGTCTATGAGAGAATCAACCGATTCTTGGAGCATTCTTTTTTCATTTTTAGTAATAACTTCTGGGGCTTTGAGTTCCAGCAAATGCTTCAAGCGATTATTTCTGTTTATAACCCTTCGGTATAGATCGTTAAGATCTGATGTCGCATAGCGACCGCCGTCAAGCGGAACCATGGGCCTTAGGGCAGGCGGAATAACCGGCAAAATCGTCAAAACCATCCACTCTGGCCTCATGCCAACTTTATGCATTCCCTTTATAAATCGCAGCCGTCTGGCTAATTTCCTCTGCTCAAGCGGATTGGTTTCTCCCCTGACTTCACTTTCTATGTCAACAATCAGATCATTAAAATCAATCTCTTCCAAAAGACGCTTTATCGCTTCGGCGCCTATGCCCGCTTCAAAAACTTCTCCATACTTCGACGACAAATCTCTAAAGTCAAGCTCGGAAATTATCCGATGTCTTAGGATATTTCTTAAATTATTTTTTTCTCTGTCTTTTAGCTCTTTGAGCGACTCTTCTTCGGCTGCGCTTTTTGAGTTTTTAATCTTTGATTTAAATTCGCTTTCTACTCTTTTCATTGCTTCTGTCTTAAGATCTTCATTTACCTTCATCACTATGTAACTTGCAAAATATATTACTCTCTCCAACTCCTGCAGACCGACACCGAGGATCGTAGCTATTTTTGACGGAACGCCTCTTAAAAACCAGATATGAGCAACTGGCGTAGCAAGTTTGATATGACCCATTCTTTCTCTCCTTACAATTGACCTTGTAATCTCTACGCCGCACCTGTCACAGACAATTCCCTTGTATCTTATTCTTTTATATTTTCCACAGTAGCATTCCCAGTCCTTCATCGGCCCAAAAATAGCCTCGGAGAAAAGGCCGTCTCTCTCTGGCTTTTGAGTTCGATAGTTGATAGTCTCTGGCTTCGTTACTTCGCCATAAGACCAAGATAAAATATCTTCGGGAGATGCGATTTTTAATTTTATGCTGGATAAATCCATAATTACTACGAAGTACGAATTTTTACGAATATACGAATTCGTATATTCGTAATGATTCGTAAATTCACAGTTTTATTTCTCTATTAACTCAACGTTCAACCCCAAACCTTTAATCTCTGATAAAAGCACTTTAAATGATTCTGGTAAATGCGGGGCCTTAATTTCTTCTCCGTTGACTATTGATTCATATGTTTTTGCGCGACCAAGCACATCATCTGATTTTATTGTGAGCATCTCCTGCAAGGTGTAGGCAGCGCCATAACCCTCAAGAGCCCACACTTCCATTTCTCCAAATCTCTGCCCTCCAAATTGGGCCTTACCTCCAAGCGGTTGTTGGGTAATAAGAGAATAAGGACCGATAGACCTCATGTGCAGCTTGTCTTCAACCATATGGCTCAATTTCATAAAGTAAGTAATGCCAACGGTTGATTTTTGATCAAAAGGCAATCCTGTCTTCCCGTCATAAAGCTGAAACTTTCCATCCGCGGGGAAACCGGCCTTTTTTAGTTCATCAGTAATCATTTCTTCCGTTGGACCGGCCATAGAAGACGTTGCGACCTTATAATCAAGTTTTTTAACCGCCATGCCAAGATGCGCTTCTAATACTTGGCCTATATTCATACGAGAAATAATCCCGAGAGGGCTCAAAACAATATCAACCGGAGTACCGTCTTCCATAAAGGGCATATCTTCTTCTGGCAATATTACCGAAATAACGCCTTTGTTACCGTGTCTTCCGGCAAGCTTGTCCCCTATCTGAACTTTTCTTAATTCAGCGATTGAAACCTGTACTTTTTTGATAACACCCACATCGAGTTTGTCGCCTCCATCTCTTGAAAAAGTTTTTACGCCCACAATTCTTCCCTGTTTGCCATAATCAATACGCAAAGAAGTGTCTTTAACATCCCGAGATTTTTCTCCAAATATGGCTCTCAGAAGACGTTCTTCGGCCGTAAGATCACTCTCTCCTTTCGGAGATATTTTACCAACTAAAATATCCTGCGACCTGACTTCTGCGCCAACTCTAACTACCCCATCCGGATCAAGATCGTTCAGCCGTTCCATAGCAACATTCGGAATATCGTAAGTTGTAATTTCCGGGCCCAATTTAGTCTCTCTGACATCACTGACGTAATCTTCAACGTGTATACTAGAAAACACATCTTCCTTAACTAATCTTTCCGAAAGGACAATGGCATCCTCAAAATTTGCGCCCTCAAAAGACATGTAGGCAACAGTAAGATTGGCGCCAAGAGCCAATTCGCCTTTATCTGTGGAGGGGCCATCAGAAAGCACCTGACCTTTTTTAACTTTTTCTCCCTTGGTAACAATCGGTCTTTGGTTAATTGATGTAAATTTATTTGATTTGGCAAATTTCAAAAGTTTAAATTCATATTTTCTACCCTTATCAGTTTCAAGAATAATATGAGCAGAATTGGATTCTTTTATGATTCCGCTTTCCGGAGCAATGACCATGACGCCGGAATCGACAGCAACTTTTGACTCAAGCCCTGTTCCCACATAAGGAGATTCCGGTTTTATTAAAGGTACGGCCTGTCTTTGCATATTTGAACCCATCAAAGCTCTGTTTGCATCATCATGTTCCAGAAAGGGAATTAAGGATGTAGAAACCGAAAACTGCTGTTTAGGAGAAACATCCATATAATCAATCTCTCCTGGTTCAGATGTTCCGGGTTCTCCTTGAATACGGGTATCCACCTTGCTACCGATAAGATTTCCGTTTCTATCAACCGTTGCGCCAGCTGAAGCAATAATAAATTTTTCCTCTTCTGTCGCATCCATATATTCTAATTCATCCGTAACCTTGCCTTTTATCACTTTTCTATAAGGAGTGAGAATAAACCCGAGATCAGATATCTTTGAGTACAAAGCAAGATGTCCGACAAGACCTATGTTCGGACCTTCAGGAGTAGCTATCGGACATATCCTTCCATAATGAGAAGGATGGACGTCTCTCACTTCAAAGCTGGCTCTCTCGCGCGTGAGACCGCCTGGTCCTAAAGCAGATAATCTTCTTTTATGCTCAAGTTCGGAAAGAGGGTTGTCTTGATCCATAAATTGAGATAACTGGCCGGATGAAAAGAATTCTTTAAGAGCCGCGACAAAGGGCCTTGAGTTTATCAGTTGTGATGGCAGCACCGTTCCTGTTTCAGAAGTACTCATCCTGTCTTTGATATTTCTCTCCATACGCGCAAATGCCACCCTCAATCTATCCTGCAATAACTCACCAAGTGTTTTTACCCTCCTGTTGCCTAAATGATCAATATTATCCGGCGAAGCAGATGAATCGTTGTTGAGACGAATTATTTCCTTAAGGAGATTGACTATGTCATCCGGCCTTAATACCCTATTTTCGGCCTTGTCTATGTCTAAATTTTCATTAAATCTTTTGTTCATTCTGAAACGGCCGACTTTGGACAGATCGTATCTGGACGGGATAAAGAAAAGATTATGGATCATCTGTTTTGCGTTGTCTGGAGTTGCCGGATCGCCTGGCCTTATGCGCTTATAAAGCTCAATCAGCCCTTCTTCCTCGTTTGAAGAAGGATCCTGTAAAATAGTTGCCAGAATATATTTTACGTTAGGATCAGTATCGACGTCAGAAAACAACTTTTTTATCTTCTCATCGTCTTTAATGCCGAAAGCTCTTAAGAGCGCCGTTGCTGCAACTTTTCTTTTTCTGTCTATTCTTACCGAAATAACGCCGTTATATTCCGTCTCAAACTCAAGCCAAGCGCCTCGAGACGGTATTAATTTTGCGCCAAAGAACCTTTTGTAACGACTTGATCTTGACAATGAAAAGAAAGCACCCGGACTTCTTATAAGTTGGGAAATGACCACCCTTTCAATTCCATTAATAATAAAAGTCCCCCTTTGAGTCATCAGGGGAAAATCCGCAAGAAAAAGTTCCTGGTCTCTTTCTTGGCCCGTGCTTTTATTAGTAAGACGCACTTTAATTTTTAAAGGTGCTTCGTAAGTAACATTTTTTTCTATTGAAGTCCGTTCGTCATATTTAGGTTCATCCAATTTATAATCTAAAAAATTAAGTTCCAATTCTTTGCCGGTCCAGTCTTCGATAGGAGAAACTTCCTTCAATAAGTCCTTGAGTCCGTAACTTAAAAACCAATTATAAGAATCAAGCTGAACTTGAACGAGATTAGGCGCATTCATTTCCGAATAATCGGCTCCGTATTTTGAGAATATTTTACGCGCGAACATAAAATAAATACGCTTGCATTAGCGATTATATAGTAAAAATATTAAATTTTAATTAAAGAATCGGGACAATTACCGGAAATTAAGAAATTGGGTAATTGAGTAACTTGTTGTTATTAACTGAAGTTATTCAACCTAATTACTAAATTACCTAATTACTTAATTACTTGACCGTATTATCCCTAAAAATTCAGTGCTTTAGCCGTTGTTTTGAGAATCACGCTGGAAACGGCCCCAAATGTCATTTTTCCTCGTATTTCCACGCTTTTTAAAGACAATCTTTCTATTTTATTGCTACGGACAATTTTGTCAAGAGTTGTTATCAACAGAATATCAAAATTCGAAGTTATCGTCAAGCGGGGTTCGGTTAATGTTTTTTTGCCATGTTTTAGGTAAATCTCGATAAATTTTTTGTTTTTAATTGAGAAAATGATTTTCATTCTTAATAGAAAATTGGTTAGTTTTATCCGTAGCGTTTTATGGACTGCAGCGTCCCCAGTCCAGCCATAAGGGAAATTAAGTTGCTTCCGCCATAACTTAAAAACGGAAAAGAAAGCCCCGTAACAGGAAGAAGCCCGATATTAACACCAGCACTTATGAATACGTGTGAGCCGATAAATATTGACAATCCGATAGAAAAAAGTTTGCCAAAATTTGAAGCGACGCGTGAACCGATCTGGAGAATACGGGAAATTAAAATTATTACCAGCACCATAACTGTTCCAACACCGATTAATCCAAATTGTTCAGTAAAAGCGGCAAGGGCAAAGTCGTTGTGTGGTTCGGGTAAAAAACCTAAATTGCTTTGAGAACCCTGCCCTAGTCCGTTGCCATATATATATCCGGATCCGATAGCTATTTTTGATTGAATAATGTTATAGCCGCTTCCTCTGGGATCATTATAAGGATCAAGGAAAGAGATTACTCTTGTTTTTTGGTAGGGATGAAGAACAAAAAACCAAGCTAAACTTCCAACCAATATAACTACAGAGATTATGAAGAATAAATGACGTCTGTTAATTCCCGCCGCGATAAGCATTCCCAGCCATATGGTAAAAAATATTATAGAGGAACCCAAATCCGGCTGAAGAAAAATAATGGTAAACGGAAGGGAAAAATAAATGCCGGCTAAAATTATTTGACGGAAATCATTTATATGAATATGTCTTTGGGAAAGATACTTCGCCATTAGAATAACCAGCATCAGTTTGGCCAACTCGACCGGTTCAAATGTAAAATTCCCAAAAATTATCCAAGAGTTAACTCCCCTTACAGACTGGGAATAAAAAGTTAAAAAAAGTAAGAATACAGAAATAAAATAAAAACCTAATACGGGCAAAGAATAGTTCTTCAAATAACGATAGTTGAAGAAGGAAAAAACAACCATAATAATCAGACCTACTGTGATAAATATAATCTGCTTTTTAAATAACAAGCTGTTAACTCCGGCAACTCCCCATAAATTTAAAGCCCCCAATAAAGAAATCGCCATTACAGTGACAAAAAGCGGTGAGTCTATTTCCCGGAAATATGATTTTAGATTCTTTGATAAAGAATGGGGCATGATACTAAAACTCTGCAACTTAAACCCTAACAAATACAATTAAATTAAATTATAACTGAAAGAATTTGTTTTCGCAAAGATTTGTTTTTCTAAGGCTAAACGCTTCATCCACGTATTGAAGCACGAGGTTCTCCTGCGGTAAAAAAAGCGCCTTGCGGGTTGATTCGTTGTTCACGAATTCCGCAAGGCGATGGGGAGCGAGCCATGACTCACGCTACCTCCGCTCCAACTGCAATGATGGCGACGGCAATACTTCTACGTCTCTTATCCAACCCGCGCTGTTTTTGTCAAACCAAATCCTGTTGAATTTCCCTACAACTATCGCCTTTGGTGCCGGCAACGTTCCCGGTAAAGAAACAGAACGTCCATCAGAAAAATAGATGTGGTTATTCTGATGTCCTGGATTCATAAAACCGTTGCCGGTCTGTGAATATTCAACTTTCTCAACCACACCCTCTACATACTCCTGAAATCGGTGGTCTGATGCATCAAGACGACATCCGATGATCGAAACGAAGATGCCAAGCGCGAAGGCCGCGAGGATGACCTTGACGGCAATCGGGCCACGCTCTGCGGCTTTCTCGTAGTCCTGCCATGTCTGCTTCATACCGTTTTCTCCTTTCAATGTGCAAGTTCTCTACGACACCGTGCCGCAGAGGCATCAAGCACTATGCCAGAAAATTCCCCTTTGAAGTGCAACTCCAGTAGAATAGGAATATGGCATATACTCATTTAACTCAGTCGGATCGGGACAGGATTGAAGCCCTGCTCA
>Ga0209541_10008086_pt1 | contig 17476 bp, 23 predicted proteins | sample RifCSPlowO2_01_FD_184027 | JGI IMG/M metagenome (GOLD analysis project Ga0209541, IMG submission 184027) | Groundwater microbial communities from Rifle, Colorado - Rifle CSP2_plank lowO2_0.1 (SPAdes) (version 2) | ecosystem: Environmental > Aquatic > Deep subsurface > Groundwater | place...
AAGATATGGAGCTATTTCCTCACAATAAGTATTCACCGCATTAGCACCCATCGCGTCGCGCACATCTATAAGCAGATGCACAATCAGCATCTTTCCCCTGTCTGTGTCAAGCTCTCGCAACTCGATGCCCTTTAGCCCGCCCCCCAGCTTGACGAGTACCGACTCTCTGCCGTTTGCAATGGATTTCAGTTCCTCAAACCGCCTTACAATGTCCTTTTTGGCTTTTTCCATATTTTTTATCGATTTCAGCTGTATCTGGCCGATCATTAGCGGTTCATCGCTGCTTGCTTTGAAGCCCTCGGGCCTAGCAAGTTTTGCTGCATACGAAGCAGCCGCGACAACAGATGATTCTTCTATTGCCATCGGCACAAATTTGTCCACGCCGTTTATTTTGAAATGGGTGGCTATACCTATTGGCAGTTGTATGGTACCGACAACATTCTCAATCATCATGTCAGCAGTTTCATGCAGCAGGGCACTGTTATGTGCAAGTATTTTTATGTCGCTTTTCGAAAGCCCCGCTCGTTCCCTGAGTATTCGCAGCCGCCTTTCAACGGGCAGCCTGTAAAATCCGGAAATGTCAGAACGCATTATATACCCCTTTCAGAAAAAAGTTATTTAAATCAGCCGCTCAGGATCAATATCCTCCAGCTTTAAGCCTTTCTCGAATGCAAATTTTTTCCCTATGTTGCCGCTGTTGCCAACCACGTCATGAAGGTGCAGAAAAACCCAGTCTTTTCTGGCAAGTTTCCATGCAACGTACGCCCTGGCGCCTGCAGCCTGCCATTGTTTTAGCTCATCCAGCTGCTCGCCATCCACTTTGAATGCCTCTTCACGCGCTTTGCATTCTATGACGGTGATACTGCCGTTTTTTAGCGCTATGATGTCAGGCGAAGCAAGGTTTATCCTTCCAGATCGCGGCGTTCGCACAACCATGTACCCTTTGCTTGAAAGCAGATGAACCAGCTGTAACTCGCGAGAGTAGCCTTTCTTGTAACTATGAACCATAGAACCATCTTAGTGCCTGTTTATAAATATTTGGGTGGAATATAAACATAAGCCGGATTTTATATATAGATTACAAAAACAGTGTTAACTATGAAACTCACCGTGCGCATAGGAGAGATCATGAAAAAAGAGGTTAGGACAGTTGGCCTAGACGAATCGATAGAAAACGCCGCCCGCATCATGAAGGAAGAAAAGATAGGCTCTGTTGTCGTAACAGGCGACAAAAATGTGAAAGGCATTGTCACTACCTCTGACATAGTGTACAAGCACGTCGCAGACAAGCGCGGCACAAAGGTTTCCGAGATAATGACCACGGATATAGTTCGCGTATCCCCTGACAAAACGATCGAGGAAGCGGCGCGTATCATGGTTGAAAAAGGTATAGAAAAGCTCCTTGTATTCGAGATGGACAGGCTCGCGGGCATCATAACAAACAACGATATACTGCGCATAGAGCCTGCGCTGGTTGAGATAATGCTTGAACGACTCAAATTTGGCAAGCGCGAGATGAAGGAAGAAGACTTCGAGTTCTTGGAATGTGAAACATGCGGCAATTTCGCAGACGACGTCGAAGAAGTCGGGGGCGTCTACCTCTGTTCCGAGTGCAGGTAACCGGGCTTTGCAAAAATCTTTTTATTCTGACGGAACCAGTTTCTATCATGCAGGTTGAAGAAACATTGCTCACAAGGAGGATCATCATAGAAACAAAGGACCCTTACAGTCTGGCGCTTGAGTTGATGGAAGCTGCTTCTCAGTTTGGCAATATAGTAGAAAAGGAAAACAAGTACGAAACGGACGGCCCGGAAAGGAAAACCACGCTTAATTTCGAGATAGTCGAGAATACAGACCGCGCCTCGCATCTTGTCGTGGAATTCAATACGCTCGGCGAAACGAACAGCGTGAATTATCTGGGAATTGACATCACAGCCAGGTTTGTTTGCTCAATAATGTCCGAAGGCTTCTTCTCTTCGGCGTTCACTGACTACTATCTGAAGCATCTGTTCCCCCGGTACTTGAAATCTGCCGACGACAAAATAAAGCGCATCGATAAAGCCATGGTAGATTTCGCGGAAGCAGCCAGCAAGAAAGCCAGGCAGGCAAAGGCGGTTTAAAAGCAAGCAATCCTTAAAAGCCTTCCTGTTCTATTTTCTTAGAAGCGTAGAATAAGGTACTATCAATTGCTGCCGTGCAAACAGCAGCAAAATAATCATAAAGAAAAACAAGGGAAATTCATGTTTATCGTTTCAACCCGGTTTTCAGATGAGATAGATAAATGAACCTGTTTCTACGCCTCGTAAAATTGAGGTGAATTAAATGGCAAAATTAGCACAAAACTTTGCAAAATATTCAATACACGCCAGGATGCAGGCAAAGGGCGTTGTGGAGAAACCCGATATCATCGGTGCAATATTCGGGCAGACAGAAGGGCTTTTGGGCGCTGAATTGGACTTGCGCGAGCTCCAGAGAACAGGAAGAATCGGCAGGATAGAAGTAATGGTTGACACGAACAAAGGCATGGCTTATGCAGAAATCACTATTCCTTCAAGCCTGGATGCAAGTGAAACATCACTCCTTGCTGCATCCCTTGAGACAATAGACAAGGTTGGCCCCTGCGACGCTGAAATAGAGGTGGTCAAGGTTGAAGACGTGCGCTCGCAAAAGCGCAGGTTTGTCATTGAACGCGCAAAGGATATTCTGAAATCCATGTCGGATAACGACCTTCCTGATTCGCAGCGTATTGCCGAGATCATAAAGGAAGCTGTACGTACGCGTGAAGTATCTTCTTATCATGGCCTGAGCTGCGGACCCGATGTCATGTCATCGGAAGAAATAATCGTTGTTGAAGGCCGGGCCGATGTTATCACGCTGCTCAAGAACGGCATAAAGAACTGCATAGCCATAGAAGGTTCCAAGATACCAGACGCGGTTATAACACTAACCAAACAGAAGACCGTAACAGCTTTTCTTGACGGCGACCGCGGCGGCGAACTTGACATGAAAAAACTTCTTTCTGTCGCTGAGATTGATTTCATAGCACGGGCAGACGAAGGCAAAGAGGTCGAAGAACTGACAAAGAAGGAGATATTCAAGGCACTGCGCGACCGCACGCCCGTAAGCCAGTACATGGAAATGCTGAAAGATCATAAACCCCAGGCAAGAGAAAGCCGCCAAGAAGACAGGCCGGTTGACAGCGAAACGAAGACGTTTCTTAACACGCTGCTCGAGGAACTCACTGGCACAAAGGCAGCATACCTTGTCAGCAAAGACATGCAGATAATCAGCAAAGTGTCGATAAGCGGCCTTCCAGAAGCTTTGGAAGAATTTGGTCCTGTATTCGCCGTTGTCATGGACGGCAAAATCAGCCAAGACATAGCCGATATGCTTACAAAGCACGGCGTACAGTTCCTGGTTGCCGGCGGCTACAAGGAGCGCGTAAGGACAAACATGACTGTGATAGCTGAATAAAATGTCTGAGCTAAAGAAAAGGCTGGAGAAGCTAAAACAGCCCGGAATGGATTCAATAGCGATAGTAAACCTCGAATCCTCGCCGGACCCGAATTTTTTTTATTTCACAAACTCGGATGTAAACGGCATTTTCTACTATGATTTCCGCGCGCCAAAAATATTCACATCAGAGCTGGAGCACTCAAGGGCAAGGCTTTCGTGGATCAAAGACGTCGAAGCTGCGCCTTTCAGCAGTTTCTCAAAAATTGTTGCGGGGAAAAGGGTCGGTATCAACAAGCGCCGCATCTCCGCGGAAATCATGGAGAAGCTGAAAATAAAACCAGTTGACATTTCACAGAAACTGGAATCGATCAGGGAAATTAAGTCCGATTACGAAATAAAACAGCTTAAGCAGGCATGCAGCATAGCAAGCAGGCTGTGGCCCAAAATAGAAGATACAATATCGCCTAAACTCACTGAACAAGATCTCAGAGGAATAGTGGAATTCATGATGAGCAAGCAGGGCTGCGAACCGAGCTTTCCAGCCATTGTTGCTTCAGGGAAAAATTCCAGATTCCCGCACCATAGGCCCACAAAAGCAAAACTGAAAGAGCCCATAGTTATAGATTTCGGCTTGCGCTTCAACGGCTACTGCTCGGACATCACGCGAACCATTGGTAGCAGCAAGCAGCGAATGCTCGAAAAAATCATTGAGGAGGCAGAAGATAAAATTAAGTCAGGCACAAAGGCCAGCGAAGCAGACATATTCGTCAGAAAACGCCTAGGAAAAGAGGAAAAATATTTTATTCACAGCCTTGGCCACGGAATCGGCATTGAAGTCCACGAAAAGCCTGCACTCTCTAAACACAGCACAGACATCATGAAGCCGGGCATGACTTTTACCATTGAGCCGGGCATTTACAGCAACCAGGGCATTAGGATCGAGAATGATTATCTTCTCACAGAAAAAGGCCTAGTCTGCCTGACAAAATAATTTAGTCGTCGGCGGATACGTGGCTATTGCCATCAATTATTTTTTCCTTTTTTCTCTAGTCATCGAGTAGCACAGGTCTGAAGCCTGATTTCTTCTTTATGTAAACCGTGTCTTTGCAGTTTTCGCATTCGACTTCATAAAACCCGGAAGTTTCAATCTTAACTTTCATTTCAGTGCCGCAGCATGTCGGTAGCATAAATAATCACTCCTTTTATTTTTAATTCATTACTAAGATGGTAAGGAACGGTCGTCTTTTAGAAAAAGATTCATCCCGGATTAATAGAATGTAAACTTAATACCGCTCGTGCAATTCATAGTCGTAAGCCAAGAAGCAGCATGTGCAGTTTCTCCGGCTAATTGCATATATAGTTTTGTATCCCCCGGCTTAAATAATTAACTGGAATTAATTATAGTGATAATATGAAGATGCAAGCAACATCAGAGCCAATTCTAAAGCACAAGACAGCTGCATTAATTGTCGGCGCTTTCGGCGACGAGCTGACGCAAGACGCGGCGCTGGTCGACAAAGCGCTTAACGGCGCACTGAAGGACCTATCAATATCAAAGGAATTTTCTGGCAAGTTCAAGGAATTCCACATTGTAAGTACCCATGGCAAGATAGCTGCAAAACGTGTCATGCTCGTCGGCCTGGACAAGAAGACTGAGCTCAATAATGAAAAGCTAAGAAAGGTTTCAGGCTTCGTTGCAAAGAACATAAGGAATACAGGCATAAAGGAATTTTCAACAACTTTACACAATATTCAGTTCTCGCAGGAAGCCGTGCAGGCAACAGCCGAAGGAACTGCGCTTGGGCTCTACAGGTTTTCGAAATACAAGAAACGGGACGAAAACCAAAACGAAATTGCAGGCGTATTCTTACTCACAGACTCTTCGCACATAAATGATGTTAACAGGGGCATAAAGACCGCACAAATAATTTCCGACGCTGTAAATCAAGCAAGGGACATTTCAAACACGCCTGCAAACATCATGACGCCAACGCAGCTTGCCGATGAAGCAGAAAGAGTTGCAAAGGAATGCAAGCTCAAGATAAAAGTCTACAGCAAAGCGGAGATAGAAAAGATGGGCATGAACTGCATTCTTGCCGTCAGTAGAGGCAGTGTAGAAGAACCAAAGCTGATCGTTCTTGAGCACAATCCAAACGCAAAAGAAACCATAGCTATAGTCGGCAAAGGTATAACTTTCGACAGCGGCGGATTAGACATCAAGCCTTGGCAGTACATGGAAGATATGAGGAGCGACAAATGCGGCGCGGCGGCGGTGTTGGGCATACTGAAAACCGCTGCAAAGCTTAACCTGCCAATTCACGTTGTTGGTGTGATGCCTGCAACTGAAAATATGCCGTCCGGTTCAGCAACGAAGCCGGGAGACATTGTTACAGCTTACAACAAGAAGACCGTGGAAATAATCAACACAGACGCAGAAGGCAGGCTCATTCTTGCAGACGCACTCAGCTTCACGGAAGAAAAATTCAAGCCGCGAGCAATTATCGATCTGGCAACACTCACCGGCGCGTGCGTGGTGGCATTGGGTTACGAAGCCGCGGCAGTCCTGGGCAACGACGAAGCGCTGATCGAAAAACTGAAAGCAGCAGGCAACAAATCTTTTGAGCGGTTATGGCAGCTGCCCGTTTGGGATGAATACGATGAAGCAATAGAGAGCGAGTCAGCCGACGTGCGCAACACAAACAAAGGCCCTTCGCCGTCAGCCGGAACAATACAGGGCGCAGCGTTCCTGAAGAAATTCATAAACAGTGCGTCATGGGCCCACATCGACATCGCAGGCACATCGTGGCTTCCAGCAGAACGCGATTATCAGCCCAAATCCGCCACAGGCTACGGAGTCCGTCTCATCACACAATTTCTGATGGACTGGAAGAACGGAAAGTAGAACTGGTGTAAGTATGACAGTTTGTGTTACATACCTGTTACCAACAGTTTTGCTTGCGCTGGCTGTACCAGTCATAATAAGTGTTGTAATCAATAAACTTCTTTGGAACAAAGAAGGTAAAAGTAAATTTATTTTTTATGCTGTGTTTACTGCAGTATTGGCCTTTTTTCTATTTCTTCTGGGAGCTGATTTTTTCACTTCCTGTAAAATCGGCTACATAGCCGGCCTGTTTTGACTCAGCGGTGCTTTTCTATGCAAGACATTTCACACATATTCCGCAGCTATGATATACGTGGCATTTATGGAAAGGATCTAGACGAAGAGATAATGCGCCGCATAGGCAACGCCTTCGGGCAGACGGCCAAAACCGAAACAATTGTAGTCGCCAGAGACATGCGGTTGTCAAGCAAGAGCCTCAAGGACGCTTTCATTGCAGGTTTAGCATCTTCAGGCAAAAACGTTGTTGACGTTGGACTGCTGCCTTTAGGCGTCGGCATGTTCCACGCATGGCAACACAAGATGGAATTCGCATACATCACAGCATCGCATCTGCCAAAGGAATGGAACGGCGTAAAGTTTTTTCATTCTGGCGGTATAGGCTATGTAGATGAAGAGAATTTTCACGTTAGAGATATCTTCAATGAAGAAGAGAAGAAAGAGAAAAGGGGCAAATTAACAAAAATACCCGAAGCTGAAGCGATTGACGATTATGTTAATTATGTTACTTCAAAAGTAAAATTAAAGAAAAAAGTAAAAGTAATTCTAGACTGTGGCAACGGAATGGCCGGCATTATTGTAAAACTATTATTCAAAAAAGCAGGCGCAGACGCTGAGAGTATATATGGCAAACTCGATGGTGCGTTTCCAAATAGAAACCCAGAGCCCGCAGAAGATGAACTAAAAGAATTAAGGAAACAAGCGAAAGAGAATGACTTGGGGATCGCTTATGACGGCGACGGGGACAGAATGCTTCTTGTGGACGAGAAAGGCCGGAAGATTACACCTGAACAAACAGCTTACTTATTGCTAACTTACGTATTAAACAAAGAAAACGGACCGGTAGTTGCAAACGTTGAGTGTACAACGGTTGTGGATAAAATTACTGCAAAACTCGGTAAAAAACTGATACGGTTTCCAGTGGGTCACCCTTACCTTGTTGACTGTGCAAAGAAGAATAAAGCTTGTTTTGGAATGGAGTTTACTGGCCATTATGTTGTGCCATCAATATTTCCCTTTGATGATTCCTTGGCCATAAGCTTACTGGCAGCTCAAGCTTTAACTGAATCTAAAAAATCATTATCAGAGATAGCAGATGAAATAAAGATGCTTCCTTTCAAAAGAATAAATTTTGAAAGCGACGACACTGAAAAGTTCAAAGTAGTTGATAATCTGAAAACCAAATTTTCACAGCAATACAATAATGTAAATACAATGGATGGCGTGCGCGTTGATTTTTCCTATGGCTGGATTCTCATAAGGGCTTCCAACACAGGACCGACGATAAGGCTTACCATGGAAGCAGACAGCGATGAAAGATTGCGAAGCATGGAAAAAGAATTCTCCCAGCTGCTTAAAAATGAAATCAAAAACAGCGGCTATGTTATGTAAATGAATTCTTTCATTAGCTACATTTTACTATTTTTGAAGAAAGCCTCCACTTCTTCCAGCTCCTTAACCGTGTTCACGGTTTGCCAGAAACCAGTATGCTTGTAAGCTTTCAGTTTGCCTTCTTTCGCAAGTATAGGAAGTACATCCTGCTCCAGGCTGCCTTTTGCTGGCATCTTTACGTCTTTGTTCAGCAGATGCAGCCCTGTGTTTGCCCAGTAAGGCAGCAGCGGTTTTTCCCTGAACTGCACTATTTTACCGTCATTCATGTCAACAATGCCGAATTGGCTGTGAAAGTTAGCCACAACAGTTGCATTGCTTCCAAACTTGATCAAATCATTCAGGTTTACATTCGTAAGGTCGTCAGCATTGAGCACAATATATTCATCGCCTTCTATATGCTCTAAAGCCAGTTTTACGGCGCCTGCGGTCCCTAACGGTTCTTTTTCCACGGAATAAACAAACCTGTCGCCGTAGAGTTGCTTAATGTGTTCCCATTTGTAGCCGCATGCAAGAACTATGCTGCTTATTTTGTATTTGTCCAGCCATTCGAGCTGGTAGTCTAATAGAGGCCGGTTGTTGACGGGAACCATACATTTAGGTATGTTCTCAGATAGTGGCCTGAGCCGCTTTCCCATGCCTCCTGCAAGAATAATGATCTCCATTCGAGCACCTGTTTAGATAATTTATTGGGAAATTATGTTAATTAGATTTTAAAAGCAGTTAAGACAGGCTTATTGCAGTTATTTTATCGGCCACAATTTCAAGCTCATTCTTGTATATCTGAACTTTGCCCTCGACAGCTATGGAATCCCCTTTCCGCAAATCATAAACCCATGGCTGCTTTCCTGCCTCACGCGAAAACATAACAACCTTTATCGATGTCCTGTTCTTCAGTTCTATGAAGACATTTCCTTCGTTTGTAAAATAAGAATCTATTGTACCCTGTGTAGTGATTTCCTGTCCCGCCATTTCTGAAGTTATCTGGCTTACAGATACGTACTTCGTCTCTATACCTATTGTTATAGCAACCATAGAAAGAAACCCCACTACGGATATTATCAAAGAAATATAGATCAGTTTCTTATCCGAAATCATCTTATCACCTACTCCAAACTGAAAATTTCAACATCCTCGTATACAGGACCTTTCCTTGTCACAACAGAAATCTTCAGTTTTATCTCCCCTACGACCATTGTTCCTATGCCTACATTCTTGCTCGCTTCTATGAAATTTCTAAGAGCATCTTTATCCCCCGACGAACGAACCCTTGCTAATGTCAAATGCGGAACTATGTTTTCTTCGCGGCCGAAAATATCCGCCAGCGTGTCATCAACAGCTTTCTGCAGCGCGTATAGCTGTTTTGCACCTATCCAGACGACGCGGGCATAATTCAGGCTAGGAAAGGCGCCCATGCCATTTATGTCAATGCTAAATGGCGAGAAGCTGGATGCTATTTTCCGAGCCTTCGATTTAACCTCTTCAATTACCTCTTCGTTGACTTCTCCAAGGAATTTTAGCGTGAAGTGCAGATTTTCCTTGCTAACAAGGTTCACGTCAAAACCGGCAAGACCCTTCTGAATGTCAGCGACCTTTTCCTTTAACCCGCCATCTAGATCTACTGCCAGAAAGCACCGCATGAAATTATTAAGTCAGATATGTTTAAGTTTCTGGTTGCGGATTATATTTATTGCAACGAATGCAGCACAGCCCAGTCATACGGCAATATTCTCAAAAAGCTACGCTTTTTGGAATCTCGGAGAAGCTTCGTTTCTCCCAAGATTGGGCTATGGTGGCATCTTTGCCGGATTCGTGAGAGGTGGTTCTAGGCCAGTTTAGCAGCAAATAACTTTATATTCTCAGGTGGGGAATCTATTTGATATGGGTAGAAAGAAAGGCTTTGACGAGAAGAAAATAGCTGCAATCATAGAGTTTTTGTATACCAATCAAGAGGGTGTGTGGATTCGTAGGATTGCCAGAGAAACTGGAATGGACAACCATACTGTTACGAAGTACATTGACTCGCTTCTCAGGCCGTTTATAGAAGATATAAGTCTGGCAGGAGAGAGCAAAACAATGTTGCGCGTGGTGCGGCTGAAGCCTTTTGTCATTGAGAAGCTTGCAGAAGGCCGTAGCGTGCAGCAGATTCTTAAGATCCTCAAATTAATCAACCAACCAGGCGAATAATCTCAGAGAAGCTTCGCTTCTCCCCAAGAAGCTTTTATGTGAGACTTCAACAGACTTTTGCGGCCAGCCGAAGCCAGTTTCTGACATATTGTTAACCTACTAGACCTTCATATGAACTTCACGCGACCTTCATGAAGATCCCGTGAAGGTGTATGAAGATTTCATGAAGGTCTGTGAACATGAAATTCTTATCCTCACAAAAGTTAGTTAGAGGATACGGCAATACTCACAATCAAGTGTTCTATTCCCACTAAAAGCCATAATTACCTTCACAAAGACCTTCACGAGGTATTCACAAAACCTTCACAAAACCTTCACGAACTTCATATGAATTCACATGAAGTTCATGAAGTTCACGTGAATTCATGAAGAAAAACCGATGATTTCCGTGAAGTTGAAGCCAGTTTCTGATGAAGCTCTGTGAACATCCTGTGAAGTTGAAGATAACAAAACATATAAAGTTGGTGAAGTTATATGAAGTATGGACAGCGAAGATGCGCCAGAACATAAAGATAATCATTCAGGCCAGCAAAAATTAGAACAATTAAGCCCTGAAAAATGGTTTGAAACAAAAAGATGGAAGGAAAACCCCTTTACTTTTAACATATACCCCTACCTATTTGTAGGTTATCAGGAGCAAATAAACCGCCTTCTGCTTATGCTGCTCGAAAAACACAAGTTTGTCTTCGTCTCAGGCCCTACAGGATCCGGGAAAACAACCCTGTTGAAATGGGTGGAAAAGATGTCTGGGAAGGCATACGATATCCTCTATATCGGCAAGCCGCCTTCAAAATCAGAGGATTTTGCACTGATTTTCAACGAGAAATTCAAGATAAAATGGCCCATGAGCATGTTCAAGCACGGCCTTAAAAATATCTATCAGGTACCTGATTTCTTGAACAAAAAACTGAAAAGAAGACATCTTGTTATCATGATTGACGAAGTGCACGAAGCAAGCGTAGAGACACTTGAGTGGCTGCGCGTGCTTGGCGATCAGGTAACTAATATTTCCTTTGTGCTGGCCGGCCTGCCTGTTTTCGATGATAAACTGATGGATAAACTGGAAACATTCAGGAAAAGAATTGTGGCAAAGATCGACCTTACATCCCTCACAAAAGAAGAAACAGAAGAAATGATAAGAAAGAGAATTAAGCACGTTGGTGGTACGGGCGATGAATTTTCCAAAGAACTTCTGGATTTCATACACGCAAGAAGCGGCGGCTTTCCCCGCGAAATCCTGCGGGTTTGCGATGAACTTGTAACAAAAGCAATTTTAAGAGGTGAAACAGAAATAAAAAAAGAATATATTGAAAATAGTGAATCACAAAGAGAAGAACGCGTTTCGCTTGAAATTCTAGATACATTCACGCCGATGCAGCGCGATATTGTTGAGACACTCTCACAGCGATCTTTATCGCCAGGACAAATTGCTGATTCGCTAAGTCTGGATAAATACAAATCGCGCCAGCATGCGGTTAGAAGCGTTAATAATATCCTGAAAATGCTTCTTGCAGACGGCTACGTAGAGCGCCAGCAAAGCGAGAAAACCTTTGTTTACTCGCTAACGCCAAAAATAAAATCGCTTCTTGTCCGCGCATGATTTGAAGCAGTTACAATAACCTACCTTAACCTACTTTATGAAAAACACTGTTTTATCCCTCACATAAGAAGCATAAAAAAGTAAAATCAAATTATTTAAGCCTGCGAAGCGTATAATGTAGAAAGGTGAAAAAGATGATGAAAAGCCGCGGGAAAGATATCATGGGAAAAATAGTTGTTTCTGAGGAAACAGGAAGAAAATTCGGTGTCATAGGCGACATGAATTTCATTTCTGAATCTGGAGAATTGCTTAGCTTGGTTCTGGTTGAGCCTACAAGACACGTTTCTGATCTGACTCTGGAGCGTGACGAAGCTAACCGCCTTTTGGTGCCATTCTCATCCGTGAAGAGCGTCGGAGACTTCGTCATAGTCAGCGAGAAAGAGATCGTTTAGGTCAATAAATGAAGCAAGCGACAAACGGAAAGATACAAATTGGTTTAGGCGTTTTACTTCTCTTATTTTCTGTTATACGGGGCCTTTATATTTTGGATACATATATAGCAGAGTTTCAGAAAGCCAACGCAGAATCAGGATTAAACTGGAATAAAGAAAGCTTGGCAAATCCAAATCTTGATGGGCATGTTGCTAGTTCGCTTGTTTTGCTGACTACGGTCTTTTCGAATATTTCTTACCTCTTCATAACCGTTATAATCCTGATGATATTCTTGGGTATCAAATTTATTCTTGACGGTCTAGCGTTGATGAAGAAATAATTACCACCCAGTTAACAAATCCCAGTAGGTGTTGTTTGTAGCAGACTTCTTCGGTATGCTTCATTGCGTTTCAACGCATATTCAACAGCACATGTGTCGCCACCTACACCAGCCGGCATCATGAAACAATCATAAATCATTGCAGCAGCATACCTAACATCTCGGCATCCACCTTCAAGAATAAAGCTAATTCCGTCCGGGACGTCTTCTATTGCGACTCTTAAAGAAGGATATTCTTTCTGTATTCTTCTCCCGTGTCTTCTGTAGAATTTTGTGCCACATGTTGGTTCTGTAAAATAAGTCAATTGCAATCTCATCAGTCCGTCACGCCTTTGTCAGTTACTTTGAAAACAGCTTCGCCTTCAGGCAAAGACGGCGAATCAATAAGTCTTGCGATGCGCATGCTCTGCTTGCTTTTTCGCAGATACATGCGAACGCCCGTGCCATGGCCAACAATATGGCCGCCCACGTGCGTTGTTGGATCACCGAACATCATGTCAGGCCGCGCCATGACCTGGTTCGTGACGTAAACCGCTATATTGTAATCCTCAGCGAGCATCTGCAGTTCATGTATGTGCTTATTGAGTTTTTGCTGGCGGGGAGCAAGCTCGCCTCTTCCTGAAAAATCAACACGGAAGAGCGATGTCAAAGAGTCTATGATTATCAGCTTGATCTGCTTCTCCTTCACCATCTCCCTCACTTTATCAATGAGCATAACCTGGTGGTCGCTGTGAAGCGCCCTTGCTACTAATATATTCCTTAATACTTTCTTCGGGTCCAGACCACGTGCTTCAGCAAGCTGCGAAACCCTTTCAGCACTGAACGTGCCTTCCGTATCTATGAAAACACACTGGCTGTTCAGCCCGCCTTTCTCCTTAGGCATCTGCACGTTCACAGCAAGCTGGAACCCAAGCTGTGATTTTCCCGAGGAGAAAGCGCCGTACGCTTCCGTTATTTCCTGTGTTTTCACCCCGCCGCCAAGCAGTTCATTAAGCATCTTGCTGCCTGTTGTTATTGTTTCCTTTGATTTTTGCCTCTCGGATGCTTCTTCCGCAGTCCTGAAATTTCCGATGCCTGTTGTCTCTCCCGCTTTGAGTATGTAGTTCCGCGCAGTCGCTTCGGTTATCTCGCAGGCGTCTGCAAGCTCCTTGGGCGAAATTCTGGCAAGATCCCTCAAATCATTATAACCTGCTTCCTGTAGTTTCTGCAGCCCCTTGGGGCCTATTCTGGGCAGGTTTTCTATCGAAAATTCGTTTTCTTCTTTCGTTTCCACTGCCGCTTCAGGTTCTTCTTTTTCTTCCACTTTTGCTTTTTTTGGCATTTATTTCACCAACAACCGTTCAATTTCCTTCTTCACGTCAACGCTTTTAATGTTATTCAGAATGAATTCCAGCCTGTCATAGAGTTTGTTCCTTCTCACAACACCGTCGAACAACAATTCTCTCCCCAGCTGGACGTTTTCAAAAATAACTTTCTTATCCATCTTTTTCATGAATGCCTTTCGCGCTTCTCCTGTTTTCAGCCCAAGTATCTTTTCTGCATTCTCGCCAAACGAAACGAAGCGCATATTTTCTGTTCCGTCATCTATGATGCCAGAAACAACCAACGCATGGGCTGGCTCGACGTTGCCATGCTCGTCGCATTTGTAGTTTGTCTCTTCCTTCACCCTCCCGTTGCACTGGGGGCATATTTCGTAAAACGGGTTTGATTCAAAAACGTGCACCAGGCAGGCCTTTACTTCGTTGGCATCACCTTCATTGAGGTCTGCTATAGAGCTCCTTTCATAACGCCGGCCTGCTGTAACTGCAGTTATCTGCTCGTCGCTCTTTACTATTGAACCGTATCTTCCAATCCTGATTTCCGGGCCCAAAAGGCCTTCTTTTACAAATCCCCTGATATGAACGACATCGCCTTCTGATAAATCATCTAATTTTTCTATTTCATCGTTCCAAAGAACAAGCCTTGCAGTTCCTGTCTCATCTGAAAGGAAGACGTTCGCAAGGCGGCCCTTGGCTTTCTCAGTTTCAAAGTCCTTCTTTGCTATCCTTGTCATCCTGCCGATGATGTCAACGTTCTGCATGCCAGGAATTATGCTTGCTATATTGAGCCTTTCTTGTTTGCGCAGCAGGCTTATGCCAAGCTCTTTTGCAATAAGGTATGCTGCTCCTTCCTCGGATATCATGTCTGATTGTTTTCGCTTTTCGTCTATTCGATTCAGTATTTCTTCCTCGCTCAGCCCGGTTTCAGAAGAAATCTTTTTAATCAGGTCCATAAAAGCACTGCGTATAACTACGCGGCTAAAATGTTTAAAGGCGACTAAAAATAACTCACTTCTTCTCCAAGGTTTTCCTTGCCATCTTTACGTCCTGCTTCATCACGGTCCTGCGCCCTGCATGTTCTGAGAGTCTCTTTGCTTCGACGAGAACGGCCTTTGCCCGCTCTTCTGATGCCTGCGCAAGCTCTTTTATGGCACGGTCGCTTACCCGCTTCGCACCGGCACGCTTGAATATGCGCCTGACAGGCTTCAGTGTGATTTCCATATGACCAGCTTAAAATCTATTGCCCAAAAATGCCTTTAAGGCGCTATAGATATACTGCAAGAAGTAGCTTACAAACAATCTGTAATAAAATAAATGTTGTAAAGAACCTGTTGTAATATATAAATTTAGTCCTAAATATACATATTGATAAATCTGTTCCATCGCTATAAACAGGAAATATATTATACTACATATATTTAAGATATTTAAGGCGGGAAAACCATAAACTAGCAGATAAAAATGAGATGCTTTTAGTGATTTTGTGCACCTCTTTTCAAAGCGGCGGCATGAAAACTGTAACATTTGTTAGGAAGTTTCAAAAATGACACTGAAAGGCGAGCTGGAAGATCTTTTTCTACGGAAAAAGCCCGTGAAACTGCTTCTCAGCGTAAAAAACGGCAATGCGCCTAAATATGTGTCTGTTCTCGCAAAAGAAACAGACTGCACATATTCGCACACAGTAAAACTTCTTGACATGTTTCGCAACCTTGGCATAGTAGAATTCGAGAAAGAAGGCAGGATCAAGTACGTCAGGCTTACCCAGGACGGCATGGAGCTTGCAACAGATTTCGAGACCGTTCTGCGCAAATTCTCGAAGCTGAAGCCGAAGGAAAAGAAGATTGTGAAAGCGTAGTTTCTGCAGTACAGAAATACTTTTATACTACAAGATATAACTAAATAGTAGTGATAACATGACGTTCTATTGTATGACCAGAGACGGCACAGCCAAGACGCAAGATTTTGAGACCCGAGCTTCTGCAACCTATTGGCTAACTCACACAAATTCAGCTATAGGTGCTGACATAACAGATCCTGTCAAAAGGATGAGATTTTACGAAAAACCAACTTGGGTTTTAGTTAAAAGGCTCTGAATGAGTCCGATAGTTGCCTTTTTTATGTGAGAGTTTGAGCTGCGATAAAATTTTCTCAGAAATATTCTTTATCATCAATATGTTAAAATAAACAAACGTTAACATATAGTACCAGAAATCTTTATTAGAAACTATATTCTCCAATCAAAAAGCTGCATTCCATCCCTCACATAAAAAGACTGCAGAACATATAAGATTATGTCGGAATTTATGAGAGATTTAATAACAGTAGGAGAATGCTTTGTTGCATTGAACGGCTTGCAATATCTGTTATCAACAGCCAGTTATACCGACATCTTCGAGCCGGATTTTCGCCTTCAGAAACAGCAGAAAGTTTTCATGCTCTTGACGAAAAACATCTCACAGGACGTTTGCCGGGGCATTTTATTATACAACTAACGTCGGCAGGCAAGCAGCGTACTACGTTTTCAGAAGATCAAACGAAAAATTAATTCCTATCTAATTCTGACAGTTTCCGTAGGTTAGCAGCAGCTGAAAAGTGCAATTTGTCTCTACTCCAGCCTTTGTTTGTAATAATGGCTAGTGTATAGAAAATTATAAAATGCCATGGACAGAAGTAGTTGATACAGGACCAAGGTTTTGCATCAAAGACAGACAAAACAGGGTATATGATAAAGCTACTCCAACTAAATCATGATGGTGTTTTAGATGCCAAAAAAGAAGCTAAGTGACATTGTCTTCCAGCGCATAAGCCCGCCTGATCACAAAAGCGACCTCACAGCACATGATTTAGCTGATGTTTTGGTCCGCAGATTGGGCCTGAAACGCAAGGAAAGCCGTGCCAATCACGCAAAATTGCTGCTAGAAATGCTCAAATACAAGAAGGAAAATGTGCCCCTGAGCATAGAACAAATGGCACAAATACTAAGCGTTTCAACTTCACAGACATACGAAGAAATAAGAAAATGGCGCTCCCTGGGCCTTGTTGAATTCGTGAAAATACCCACGCAAACAGGCTCTTTGAAGGGTTATATGCTTACAAGTAACACCGTGAATCGCCTTCTGGATAAGGCGGAGAGCGCAGCGAAAAGTTTTTTCCGCAAAACAAGGCGCATTGCAAAGGATTTTGACGATCTTCTTATGTTAGACATGGCCCGCAAGGAAAAGCCTTCCGCTGAAGAAAAGGAACAACAAAAAGAAGAATTACCGGAAGAAGAAACAAAAGAATCGGAAGAATAGTTTTCTTCTTATGTGAGAGATGAAACCAATTTTCGGAATTTCAAATAGTTTGTTGAAACTATGTTTTATCATGGCTAGTACTCAGTAACTATATATACATCTATATATCAGAGAAGATATTTCTCATGTGAGAGAAGAAAAGCAAAGAATTTCTTCAACATATAGATCAGAACAGAAGTACTGAGAAGTATGTATTAAAGAATATAGTAATCTCACCCGTCGTTTGTGAGGGTTAAAGGCAGCTCCTATATTATATAAGAAAGGCAAAAAACACCGCTAATAAAGAAAAGTTAGAAGAAAAAACAAAAGAAACTCACTTCTTTTTCTTTCCGGCTGCCGTATGCGCCTGCATGCCCTCATGCATCTGCCATTTTGCTAATCCCAAAAAGAAAAAGCCCACTG
>Ga0209541_10008091_pt1 | contig 17471 bp, 14 predicted proteins | sample RifCSPlowO2_01_FD_184027 | JGI IMG/M metagenome (GOLD analysis project Ga0209541, IMG submission 184027) | Groundwater microbial communities from Rifle, Colorado - Rifle CSP2_plank lowO2_0.1 (SPAdes) (version 2) | ecosystem: Environmental > Aquatic > Deep subsurface > Groundwater | place...
AGCAGTGACCATAACAAATTCTACGACGACTACAATTACTACAGGCGGAGGAGCTTCGACTGGTGGCACCGGCGGCAATGGCGGAAATATAACTCTCACGAATGCCACAGTTACTGAAGTTAGGGCCAATAGCGGAAGTACCGATTCTGACGACTTTTGTGCCGGCAATGGAGGTAATCTTAATTTCACCAGCACATACTATACTTTTGCAACTAATGTTCAGGGCGTAGATGGCGCAAATTGTGGCACACCATCCACTTCAGGTACTTTCACTATTGCCGAGGGTGCTAATGGCACGCTAACTTTGACTGGTACACAATCTTGGGCGCACTATTCAGACGATGGAGCTACAATAATATATGGAGGTGATGAAATAGAAATAACCGAATTGGTTTTTGAAGATCAAAGCTATACCGCAAATACTGGAGATGGAAGTACGATTAACGCCAATATTGCTGCTACATTTTATGATCAAAGTTATAATGACAGTGATTATCTTTTAGGCAACGCTACATTTTATAATGAAAGCCATAATGAAAAAAATATCCGCGGAAGTGCCACATTCAATAACACCAGCTATAACGCGGCTACAGGGAGTATTGGTGATGATATTTCTGATACTGCTACGTTCAATGGTACGAGCTACAACGATGGCACAGTTTCCGGCGACGCCGTTTTTGCGGTTGGAGCTCTCAACGCAGGCACAGTCACAGGTGAGGCACAGTTCATGGCCGCGGTAGGAAATACCATTACGCTTGATGATACTTTCTGGGACGCAGGTTCAGCCGGAACTACGGTAGGAAGCGATGGCGTTACGCCGATTGAAGATTGGACGGTCTGGATATTCAATAATGGACCAAATGGATCGGGCAGAAATCGGGGAGCAATTGTTACGACAGGCACGATTACTTTTAATGACCCATCAGAATACGGTGGTTGCTATAATGACGCTAATATTACTGCAACCACAGTCACCTATAATGACGGTTGTAATGTAGAAGCAAATGTTATTGCGGATACTATCATATTTAATGATGGCAGTTATAATTATGATAACGGTTCTACCGTAACAGGAGATGTTACTTTTAATGACACCAGTTACAATACCGGCACAATTGCTGGCACCGCCACCTTCAACAACACCAGCTATGCATACAATTTTTCTACAGGAACAGTTAGTGGGACAAAGACAGTCACTGGTCCATTTACTATTGCCACTGGCCAGACATGGTCAGACGACGACAGTACTTGGCTCGGTACTAGAACATGGACATTTGATGGTACAAGTACAAATACTGGTACCGCGACCGGCGTTACCACTTTCAATAGCTCAAGCAACAACGACGGCACCATCACCGGCGCCACGACATTCAACAGCGCAAGTTACAACGATACTACAGGTGAGATAACTGGTAATGCCACATTCAACAACACCAGCTCAAACGCTGGTACAGTCTCGGGCAACGCTACATTTTACGAAGACACTCCGACAAACACAGGGACGGTAAGTGGTACCGCCACCCGTCATTACACTGCAGATGTTGACACTTCTGCAAGCTTCACCGGAAGTCAGAAATGGACAGTGCTTGCTGATGGAGCAGTAGTGGATATGGCAGGCTCAAGCTTTGGCAATTACTTGGTCACCTACACGACAGGGAACAGCGGTTCATACACTCCGATTTCCATATCTTCCTGTTCCACCAATCTCGGCGGTCCCTCCTACCTCCTATCCTCTAACATCATCGGCAATTGTACCGTGGTAAGTGAGAATGTAGCGATCGATGGAGACACTAAAACTATCACTGGCAACCTAGTTGCCGATGGTAGCAGCGGTTTCCAAAGCGGACAAGGTCTCACCACATCTCTCTCCGATATCACCATCACTGGTACTGTCTCGAGTGACGGTGCAGATGCAAGTGGCGCAAGTGCTAGCGACGGTGGAGACTTAACCATTTCCAGTTCAACAATATCCGATAGTATCTCGGTAAACGGAGGCACATCAAGTAGTGGTTCATATGATGGAGGCACTGGTGGCACAGTCACCATTACAGGTTCCACCACCACTAGAGTCGAAAGCCAAGGAGGCAATGGAGAGCGAGACGGAGGCAACGGTGGCACAGTCACTGTTTCCTCTGGCACCAGCGCTGGACTTGCCGCTGACGGTGGAGATTCCACTTCCTGCGGTTATGGAGGCGATGGAGGCACAGTCACTTTGACCGACGTCACTTATGTCAGTACTTCAATCGAGCCAGGACTTGATGGCACAGGGGGTTGCAGTGGCACGACATCTGGTAGCGTAGGCACCAGATCTCTTACCAGCTCTTCCACCGTTTCATCATCATCTTCTTCAAGCTCTTCCTCTCAGACCCCGACCATCTCTTCGCTCGCCAATCGTCTCCCATATCTCAAACCTTTCATCACCCCTCTAGTTCTACCACCACTTACTCCCGCTCCGATTTATTTCAGCAACAGTCTAGTTCCCGGCGCCTCGAATCTAGGCAATCCACTCCAGAACCTATTCTCTCCCGGACCTCTTAGCTTGCTACCTGTCAATTTCAACTTTAATTTCAATTTCTCCTTCCTCTTTGCTCCTTTACCCCAGGCCATCGTCGACTCTCTAGAAGGCGCCGATGGACTACGGAGCCTCCTTGCTTCCTCTGGGCTCTCCAATGCCCGAGACCTAGCAGCTATCTCCTACAGTCCACTACCGCTTTCCACTCCGATCATCCCTGTTCCGGGACTCTATGTGGTCAAGGGGGGAGGAGGCAACACACTACCTTCTTTCGTCACTTCCGACCTAGGGCATCCGCTCATAGAGCTTGTCCGCACTTCTCCCGGCGCCCTCCTGTCTCTCTCCCTAGTACCTCTCCACCCCGCTCCCGTCCAAGCCATATTTGAAGAGAATATCATTACCTTCGATGAAGGCACCTCCCAATCTGTCACCACCTCGCTCATCGCTCCCTCGAATCCCGGACGCTACCTAGTCATCTCCGATGCCGCCCCGATGCCACTTGCGATCGATGTCATCGCTCCACCACCGCCACCACCAAAGAGACAAGGCTTCTTCTCCTGGCTCTTTTCTTTGTTTTGATATATTATTAGATTATTATTAATTTCCGCCTCATCGGCGGATCAGCCGAAGAGGCTGAAACAAAAAAAATCACTATGTTCAATTTTCAATCAGGTGTCCTAGACAAAGCTCGTCTATTATCAAACGTTCTCATGCTCATCCTTCTAGCAGGAAACATCTTCTTCTCCGTCCAATATTCTCAAAACTCCATATTGCTCGAGAAACAAGCTTCTGCCGAAGAAAACCAAGCCACTACCCGTTACCAAGTCTCTCGTTTCCTCAAATTCTTCATTGATTCCGTCATCAGCACCAAAGGCACTGTCTCTTTCGAAGACCGAGTCAAACTAGAGAATGACTTGAGACAAATCCATGATGTTGACTTAACCGCTCAATGGGAAGCCTTTGTCGGAAGTTCCGACACCGACACCGCCCAGATCAATGCTGCGAAACTGATGTCTCTACTAGCGAATAAGATGATTTAGGCATGATCCTAGCAGAATCGAGCTGATTTTGATGGGATTGGGGGGGTTAAATGAGTCCGGCTTTGAGGAGGGTAGCATAGGCGCCTCGCTTTTTCATGGTGCGTATGCCTCCAGTCGAGACTTTAATATTCAAAAATTTATTTATTTCCGGCACGAAAATTCTCTTCTTTTGAAGATTGAGGTGCTTGCGGACTTTGCCGGTAGGATTGAATTTAGTGGCACGGGTCCTGTTCGAATATCCGCCGCCCATGATCGAACCTTTCTTTGTTATCTCGCATGTTTTCATATGTAGTTCCTGTATGCTATCATAGACTGTATGAAAATGCAATTTTCATTAAAAAATTTCTGACATGGATGCAACCAATGCCATATTTTATATAGTAGTTCTCATTATGTCCGTCGTGATCCACGAAGTTTCGCACGGTTTCATGGCTGAATATTTCGGCGACAAGACGGCTCGGCACGCTGGCCGGCTCACCTTGAATCCCTTGCCACACCTTGATCTTTTCGGTTCAGTGCTTCTGCCGGCCATTTTATTTTTTTCCAATGCGCCTTTTTTGCTCGGCTGGGCGAAGCCAGTGCCTTATAATCCGGACAATTTGAGCAACAAGAAATGGGGGACTATCGCGGTCGCGAGCGCTGGCATTCTCGCAAATTTTGCCATTGCCATTATTTTTGGGATCATCATCCGGCTTTCTATTTCTTTCGCCTTACCTGAAGGCTTTTACTTCATCACCTCGATCATCGTGCTCATAAACCTGGCGCTTGGCATATTCAACTTAATTCCGATTCCGCCGCTTGACGGCTCCAAGATCCTTTTTTCCTTCTTGCCGTATTCTTTCTCGTCGCTCATGTATAAATTTGAGCAATATTCCTTGATTTTACTCCTAGTTTTCATCGTTTTCTTTTCTCAATATCTGTATCCAATATTGGCTTTTCTTTTTCGTTTGTTGACCGGTCTTGCAATTTAAATTCACCTCACCCCCAGCCCCTCTCCTGACAGGAGAGGGGTGCCGAAGGCGGGGTGAGGTTGAGTTTGCATTTTTTTGGAGTTTGCAGTATATTACTTTCATAGTCCTAGGGGGCTATTTTATTTACAAATGCCAACAATCAACCAATTAATCAAAAAACCGAGAGTTAAAGCCCATCCGAAAGACAAGACGGTGGCTTTGACACGCGGATTCAATGTCTTAAAAAATAGGCCGGTTTTTTTCTCGAGTCCTTTCAAGCGTGGCGTATGCGTGAAGGTTTCCACCACCACCCCCAAGAAGCCGAACTCCGCTCTCCGAAAGATTGCGAGAGTGCGACTCACGAACGGCATGGAAGTCACGGCTTACATCCCAGGAGAAGGGCACAACTTGCAAGAGCACTCCGTAGTCATGCTCCGAGGAGGACGTGTGAAGGACTTGATCGGGGTCCGATATCACATAGTGCGCGGAGTTCTCGATACGCAGGGAGTAGAGAAGAGGAGACAGGGTCGTTCTCTGTACGGAAATAAGAAGCCGAAGGAGACGAAGAAATAATTATGAGACGCAAAGTAAAAAATAGAAATATAGTTGCCCCAGATTTCGTCTACAATTCTCAAAAATTGGAGAAGTTTATCAATTACATCATGTGGTCTGGAAAGAAAGAGACCGCACGAAAGGTGATGTATGCGACTTTTGATGTCATCAAAGAAAAAACAGGTAACCCAAATCCGTTGGAGATCTTCGATTTGGCGATGAAAAATGCGGGACCATCTACTGAAGTGCGCTCCAAGCGTATAGGTGGTGCTAACTATCAGATACCTATCGAAGTCCGCCCGGAGCGCAAATACGCCTTAGCTATGCGATGGATTCGTGATGCTGCTCGTGGAGGAAAAGGAAAGCCCATGCACATAAAACTCGCAGATGAACTCATTGCTGCTTCAAAAAACGAAGGTTCTGCTATTAAAAAGAAAGAAGATACTCACAAAATGGCGGAGGCAAACAAAGCCTTCGCCCACTTTGCGTGGTGATTTAAATAAAAATGAAAACAGGAATTATAATTTTTTGTATAGGTTTGATTATCTCTATTCTTGGATGGACTGGAGTATTTTCTTCAGAAGGTCTAACCAATGGCGCAATAACATTGGTGCTAGGTTATCCTTTGATTCTCATTGGCTTGGTTGTAATTATATTAAAATTAATGAAGAAAAATAAATAGTATATGGAGAGGGATTACCCATTGGAGAAGGTGAGGAACTTTGGAATTATCGCCCACATTGATGCGGGGAAAACGACGACCACGGAGCGTGTACTTTTTTATACTGGAACGAAGCACAAAATAGGCGAGGTGCATGAGGGTGAAACTACCACAGACTGGATGGAGCAAGAACGAGAACGCGGAATCACTATTACTTCTGCGGCAGTGACCTGTTTCTGGACTCCGACATATGCTCCGACTGACAAAACCAAAAAGCACCGTTTTAATATTATTGACACCCCTGGGCACATTGATTTTACTGTAGAAGTAAAACGATCGCTTCGTGTTTTGGACGGAGCTGTTGTTGTCTTTGATGGTGTTGCCGGTGTGGAACCTCAATCTGAAACAAACTGGCGCTACGCTGATGAAGCAAAAGTTCCTCGTATTTGTTTTATAAACAAATTAGACCGAACAGGCGCTTCTTTTGAACATTCTTATGCGACTATTTTAGATAGACTTAGTAAAAAAGCTGTGCGTGTGCAAATACCTATCGGTCTTGAAGATAAATTTGAAGGGGTCATAGACCTTCTTCGCATGAAAGCTTACTATTTTGAGGGAGAGATGGGAAATAAGATTATTGAAAAAGACTTAGACTCTTTGCCTGCAGAATTGAAAGCTGATGCAGAAAAATATCATTCAGAACTAGTGGAAAAAATAGTTGAGACAGATGATGTAATGATGACGGAATATTTGGAGGGTATGATTCCAGGCATGGATGTGTTAAAGAAAACTTTACGCAAGGCTGTCATAGACAATGCAATTTTTCCAGTTTTCGCTGGAAGTGCCTTGAAAAATAAGGGTGTGCAACTTATTCTGGATGCTGTCATAGATTATTTGCCAGCTCCTACAGACATCGCTTCAGTCAAGGGTGTAGATCCAAACAATGAGGATGTTGTCATTGAAAGACATGCTTCAGATAAAGAGCCTTTTTCAGCTTTGGCTTTCAAAGTGGCGACTGATCCGTTCGTGGGTCAGCTGATTTTCTTCCGTGTGTATTCAGGAACTTTAACGGCCGGCAGTTACATATACAATCCTCGAACACGCAATAAAGAACGCATTGGCCGAATTCTCCGAATGCATGCGAATGATCGTGAAGAGGTGAAGCAAGTTTTTGCTGGTGAAATAGCGGCGGCAGTGGGCCTGAAAGATACTATAACTTCCGATACTATTTGCGATGAAGAAAAACCGATTATCTTGGACCGAATTGTTTTCCCGGAACCAGTTATTTCTCTCCGCATCGAACCAAAGACCAAAGCAGACCAGGAAAAAATGGGCATGGCGCTCAATCGTCTCGCTCAAGAAGATCCTACTTTTAAAGTGAGTACCGACCAAGAAACAGGGGAGACTATCATCGCCGGTATGGGAGAGCTTCATTTGGAGATCATCGTGGATCGAATGAAGCGAGAATTTACCGTGGAGGCAAACGTCGGCAAGCCACAGGTGGCATATCGTGAGACCATCAACGGCCCTGCAGAAGCCGAAGGAAAATACATCAAGCAGTCGGGCGGACGGGGAAACTACGGTCACGTGAAGATAAAAGTTAAGCCGATGGAAGTTTTGACAAAGGAAGAATTGGAAGATCTGCCGAAGAACACCAAGAGGTCGCCGGGTTTTGAATTCATAAATACTATCAAAGGAGGAGTGATTCCGCAGGAATATATCGCGCCTTGTGAAAAAGGATTCAAGGAAGGCCTAGATCGCGGAGTGCTGGCCGGATTCAAAATGGTAAACGTTTCAGTAGAACTTTGGGATGGAAGTTTCCACGAAGTTGACTCAAATGAAATGGCTTTCAAAATAGCTGCCTCTATGGCCGTGCAAGATGCTTGCAAGAGAGCGAATCCAGTTATCCTAGAGCCGATGATGAAAGTAGAAGTTGTGACTCCGGACAAATTCATGGGCGACGTCACAGGCAACCTTTCTTCAAAACGCGCATTGATTGAAGGCATGGAAGACAGGGGAATGAATAAAGTCATAAAGGCGATCGTGCCCCTATCAGAAATGTTCGGTTACATGACAGGCTTAAGGTCTATGACCGAAGGCCGTGCCTCTTTCACAATGGAATTCTTTAGGTACGACATTGTTCCAAATAACGTTGCCGAGACTATCATTGCTGCGAGGAAATAGAATTCTCTAGTTTTCATGGTATAATACTTGTATGAATAAATATGCAAACTTGGTTCAGTATTTGAAGGATTTCTTTTATTTTACTAAGTTTAAATTAATCACCTTTGTACTACTTTTTGTAATTTTGTTTTCTTTGCTCAGTGAGCAAAATATGACTTTAGGAAATATTACTTATTTTAGTCTGCTAATTTTTGTAGTAGCATTGTATATATTTTTATCTATTATCTGGTTTGCATTTAAAAGTAAAAAACATTTTCTTATTGGACTAATTTTGTTCACTTTGCTAATTCTAAGTAATTGGTATTATAACAGTTATGACTCACGGAAACGTGAAGAAGCACAAGTTGAGTGCTTGAAACAAACTAATTCAACTGTCATAACTACAGAAGTTATGAAATGTATGAGCTTGAAAGGTTACAAAAAATACAGGTAAAAGTTTTCGCAAGAACTAACGTTGCGAGTGGGTGGCGACGAGGTAAGTCGAGTTTTCGACATTTATTATGCTTTGGTGCGTGTTTGATATTTTACAGATTTTTTGCTATATTATACCCATGAAACAATCACGAAAATTTACTGCAGTCTATAAAAAGTCAGGCAAATGGTATTCTGGCTGGATTGAGGAAATTCCTGGCGTAAATACTCAGGGTAAAACATTGGCTGAAACAAAGCAAAATCTAAAAGAAGCGCTTTTGCTTATACTTGAAACCAATCGCCTTATATCAAGGAAATCTGAGGGCAGATCTCCCATCACAAGAGAAAGCTTGGCTGTTTTCGCTTAATTTTTTATGAGACTTGTCGATCTTGTAAAGCATATTCGTAAATACGGATGTGTTTTTGTAAGAGAGGGTAGTTCGCATACCGTTTGGATTAACTCCGCAAATAATAGAACTTCTACAATACCAAGACATAATGAAATTAATACTTATACTGGGAAAAAGATTTGTAAAGATTTAGGTGTGCCTATAATTAAAACAAGATAGATATTAAGTTTTCCACATTATCACCCCTTTTTAGGGGGTTGCGGGTGTCTCCTCTAGATGCTAGTATCATACCAATGTCTCACATGACCAAAAAGTTTTATACCACTATGACCCCGAAACTTTTTGATATTAATATTATAATTTATCCGACAAAGACCCCATAACGGGGTTATTTTTTTGCCTGCCCGCGCAGGCAGGCCTAAATAAAGACATGATCAGCATTGAAGGAAAAATCATAAATAACAATGAGGAAATTCGGCGCAGAGTCGAAATAGATGAAATTACAGGGCTCATCACCAAAGTTGCCGTTCCCACCGGCTCTGCAGACTTTATTTTCGAAGATGAATTGATATTTCCAGGATTTATAGATCTGCATGTTCATGCGAGGGAGGATGCGAGCCACGCCCAAGATTACAAGGAAGATTTTGTAACTGCCGGCGAAGCGGCGATAAATGGGGGAGTGGTGGCTTTTGCCGAGATGCCTAATAATCCTGTTCCTCCGGTAGATGATTCAAGTTACAGTGAAAAGACAAAGTTGACCGGTAAATGTGGAGTGGAAGTGGTGCTCTATGCCGGTATCGGTCGAGAGACCAAGCCTCTCTCGAGGCCTGTGCCATACAAGGTCTTTATGGGCCCTTCAGTCGGAGAATTATTTTTTAGCTCCAAAGAAGCATTAGAAAAAAGGATGGAATTATACAAAGGACAAAATGTCAGTTTTCACTGCGAAGATCCTCTGATCTTGGATAAAAATAGAGACAGAGCGACTCATGAAGAGCGCCGGGGTGAGGAGGCAGAGGTTTCTGCGGTAGATTTTGCCTTGAAATTGATAGAAAAATATGGACTTTCGGGGAAGATCTGTCATTGTTCCACAAAAAAAGGAATTGAAAAAATAAAAGAGGCCAAGGCGCGCGGGGTAAAAGTCATGGCAGAAGTTTCCCCTCATCATTTATATTACGATGCGGGAATTATTACCGAAGACAACAGGAAATGGATGCAGATGAATCCGCCGCTTCGTAGTCCGGAAGACAGAGATTATTTAATAAGATCTCTCCAGGATGGTACCATAGATTTCTTGGCTACGGATCACGCTCCGCACACGAAAGAGGAAAAACTAAAAGGTATTTCGGGCACACCCCAACTCGACACTTATGGCTTGTTCGCGACATGGCTCATGAAAGAGCGTAATTTTTCAGCCTTCGACATAGCGAGGGTCTGTAACCAGAACCCTGGCAGTTTTATCAACAAGTTTTCTTCAGATAAATACGGGAAAATAGAAGAGGGTTATGCAGGATCGCTCACCATCCTCGATCTCAATCAATCGACCACGGTGACCGAAGAGAAATTAAAAACAAAGTGCGGCTGGTCGCCATTTTTAGGTGTGACTTTTCCGGGAAGTGTTGAGATGACCATCGTTAAAGGCAAAGTGTATGAAAAAAAATAAAACTGCCAAATTAATATTGAAGGACGGAAGCATTTACGAAGGCAAGAGCTTCGGCGCTCCTCGGTCTCTTGCCGGAGAGACAGTTTTTGCGACCGGCATGGTGGGTTACCCGGAAGCTCTGACCGATCCATCGTTCCGGGGGCAGATCCTGATCCTGACCTATCCCTTGGTAGGGAATTACGGCGTTCCCAAGAAAGAGTTGTGGGAATCTGAGAAGATTCAGGTTTCTGGGCTGATAGTCTGTAATTATAACGACACTCCTTCGCATCATGTTTCAGAGATGTCTCTTGGTGCTTGGCTCAAGGAGCAAAATGTTCCGGCGCTCGAGATCAAAGACACTCGCGAACTCACTCAAAAATTAAGAACAAAAGGGGTGATGCTCGGCAAGATCCAGTTTGAGGGAAAAAATATCCCGTTTGAGGATCCAGATCTTCGGAATTTAGTATCGGAAGTTTCCACTAAAAAAATAAGCACCACGGGTAGCGGCCGGGACACTGTGGTCCTTATAGACTGCGGCGCAAAACGGAATATTGAAAGAAGGCTCATTGCGCGAGGGCTCAAAGTCGTCACGGTGCCGTGGGATACTGATGTCATGAAATTGAAGACTCCCTTTAGAGCGGTAGTAATTTCAAACGGTCCCGGGGATCCGATGAAAGCGGAAGCTACAATAAAAAATGTAAAAAAAGTTCTGGCGAAGAAAATCCCAGTTCTTGGGATTTGTCTTGGTAATCAGATTCTGGCACTTGCCTCGGGTGGAAATACCTACAAACTAAAATATGGCCATCGCAGCCAAAATCAGCCTTGCGTAGAAAGCGGCGCAAAAAAGGCCTACCTAACCACTCAGAATCACGGGTTTGCGGTGAAAAAGATTCCGGCTGGATTCCGCGAATGGTTTTATAACGCGAATGACAATACCAATGAGGGTATTATCCACAAAAACCTGCCATTCATGTCCGTGCAGTTCCATCCTGAAAGTTCTCCTGGCCCGCTCGACACTGACTGGGTTTTCGATTTCTTTTTGAGGAAGGCGGGAATAAGGGCAAAAAAACATAAAAATGAATAACAAACGCAAATATAAAAAAATATTGGTCCTGGGTTCCGGCGCGCTCAAGATAGGCGAAGCCGGCGAATTCGACTATAGCGGAAGTCAGGCGATCAAAGCCCTGAAGGAAGAAAAAATAAAAGTGATTTTAGTAAATCCGAATATCGCCACATTCCAAACCGCCAAATCTCTGGCGGACGAGGTGTATTTCCTGCCTGTCAACGATTATTTTGTAGAAAAAGTCATAGCCAAAGAACGGCCAGACGGAATTTTTCTATCGTTTGGTGGACAAACGGCCTTGAATTGCGGACTCAGCTTAGAAAAAAAAGGAGTTTTGAAAAAATATAACGTAAAAGTTTTAGGTTCTCCGATTTCTTCGATCGAACTCACCGAGGATCGTCAGCTTTTCGCCGACCATCTGAAGAAAATCGATATTCCTGTCCCGCCTTCTGGTTCGGCCACAAATTTAAGCGAGGCGAAAAAGGTTGCAGAGAGGATCGGTTTTCCACTGATGGTCCGGGCGGCCTTTGCCTTGGGTGGACAAAAATCAGGTGTGGCTCATAATGAACGGGAGCTTCATGAGATCGTGGCAGGGGCGCTCGCCGTCAGCCCGCAGGTCTTGATCGAAAAGTATCTGCATCATTTCAAGGAAATAGAATATGAAGTGGTGCGAGATGCGTATGGCAATATCGTCACGGTCTGCAATATGGAAAATTTTGACCCGCTTGGGATCCACACTGGGGACTCTATCGTGGTGGCTCCTAGTCAGACGCTCTCAAATCTCGAATACCACGGGTTACGCGAAGCTAGCATAAAAATCGTAGAAAGTTTGAAAATTGTCGGCGAATGCAACGTGCAATACGCCCTTGATCCATCTCCCTCTTTCTTGGGGCGAGGGGGAGCAGAGAGTGAGGGGATGAATTACTTTGTAATTGAAGTGAACGCCCGCCTTTCCCGTTCGAGCGCGCTGGCTTCCAAGGCGACGGGGTATCCTTTGGCACACGTCGCGGCGAAGCTCGCTTTGGGCTACAGCCTGCTTGAGATCAAAAACAAGATCACTAAAGTCACGCAAAGTTTCTTCGAGCCGGCGCTTGACTATGTCGTCGTAAAAATACCGCGCTGGGACTTGGAAAAATTCAAGGGTGCTGAAGAAAAAATTGGCAGCGCCATGAAGTCTGTGGGAGAAGTGATGGCCATCGGCAGGAGTTTCGAAGAAGCCCTGCAAAAAGCGGTGCGCATGCAGTCCGGCCTTGTGGAGAGCGTCACTGACAACGGATTCAACCAGAAGGAACTAAAAAAATTCTTGACGATACCCACACCCAAAAGGCTTTTTGCCATTGCTGGAGCGATGAAGAAGGGCATTTCTGTGTCGGATATCCATAAGATCACCGGCATAGATGCCTGGTTCTTGTACCGGATAGAAAACATCGTACATATAGAAAAGAATTTTTCAAAAAGTAAAAAAATAAATAAAGAAACGATGCTCGAACTGAAGCGTAACGGTTTTTCCGATAATAAGATCGGCATGCTCTCCGGCAAAACCCAGTTCGAAATCCGTATTTTAAGAAAAAAGCTCGGCATATATCCTTCGGTGCTCTCGATCGATACTCTGGCGGGAGAATTTCCGGCAGATACGAATTATTTGTATCTCACTTACCATGCGAACCATCACGACGTGGCGCCTCTAGGGAAAGATGCGATCACCGTTTTAGGGTCCGGCCCGTATCATATCGGTTCCAGTGTGGAATTCGATTGGTCTTCAGTCTATGCCGCACTCGCGCTCAAGCGGCACAAGAAAAAGTCCATCATCATCAACTGCAATCCGGAAACTGTTTCGACGGATTATGACATGTCCGATCGGCTTTATTTTGAGAACCTCTCTTTCGAGACCGTAGCTGACATCTTTGAATTTGAAAAGCCTTTCGGCATCATTATTTCGGTCGGCGGACAGCGCCCGAACAACCTGGCCAACAAACTCTCTCGTGAAGGGTTCCATATCCTGGGCACCAAAGCGTCCGACATCAATCGAGCCGAAGACCGCAACCTCTTTTCCGCGCTTCTAGACAAGCTCGATATTGCTCAGCCTACTTGGCAGAGCTTTACCAATATGAAAGAGGCTCTAAAATTTACCAAACAGACAGGTTTCCCGGTTTTGGTCAGGCCTTCCTATGTCCTTTCTGGAGCTGCCATGAGCGTGTGTTATGACGAACGCGATTTGCGGGATTTTATCGGCAAAGCAGCCGTCCTTTCTTCGGAATACCCGGTGACAATTTCCAAATATATAGAGAATGCCAAAGAACTTGAGTTTGATGCCGTGGCGCAGAATGGAAAGATAATAGTCTATGGCATTTCCGAGCACGTCGAAAACGCTGGAGTACATTCCGGCGATGCGACGATCGTTTTTCCGACCCAGCGGGTATATGCTTCTACCGAATATCAGTTGCGCCAGATCTCTCGTCAGATCGCGGAAGAGCTCAATATCACCGGTCCTTTTAATATACAATTTTTAGTAAAAGATAATCATCCTTCGGTCATTGAGGTCAATCTCCGGGCCAGCCGCACTTTTCCGCTTCTCTCTAAGGCTCTCGATATCAATTTCCCTGAAATATCAGTGGATGCTTTTCTCGGGAAAGCCAAAGTGCGCCCATTTGTTCATCCCAAAAACGTCGTAGTGAAATCCCCGCAATTTTCTTTTGCCAGGCTTCTCGGGGCCGACCCAGTGTTACGCGTAGAAATGTCTTCGACAGGAGAAGTGGCCTGCTTCGGCAAGGATTACGATGAGGCACTACTTAAAGCGGTCATCAGCACAAACAAATTTGATTTTAATAAAAAGACCGTGCTTATATCGCTCGGGGGAGACCTGAATAAAGCCAAGTTTTTGGAAGCGACCAGGACTCTCATCCGCCTCGGGTACAAGATCTTTGTGACCGACACGACCGCTCTATTTCTGAAACATCAGAATGTGGATTGCACTGTCGTCCGCAAAGCGTTCGAGCAGTCTCCGAATGCACTTGATATCATAGAGGGCAAAGAGGTGGCTTTTGTGGTAAATTTAAGCAAAGAAGAAGAGGACCGAGTAGAGTCAAAAGTCATTACCGACGGTTTTCGCATCAGGCGAGCCACTGTAGATAACCAAATTCCATTGTTTACTGACTTGCATCTCGCCCGCGCGTTCATTAAAGCGCTTGCGCACTACGGGATCGCGGATTTGGAAATCCGCTCTTATAAAGATTACTTAAGTAATTAAAACTACTATGCGTCATATTTTAAACACAAAGCAATTTTCCAAAGAAGATGTTGCAAATATATTAGAAAGGACTTACAAAATGGAAGAACAATGTAAAGCAGGAAAGGTTGAAAAACTTCTCCAGGATAAAATAGTCGCTTGCATTTTTTTTGAACCTTCTACCCGTACCCGCCTGTCTTTCGAAACGGCAGCTCTTAAGCTCGGTGCCAACATTATTTCTGCTGAAAACGCGGCGGCAAATTCCTCTTCTTATAAGGGTGAAACAATTGAAGATACATCTAAAATGCTCAATTGTTATGCGGATCTGATTGTCATCCGTCATCCAAAAATGGGGGAGGTAGAAGATGCCTCAAAGGTTTCAGACAAGCCGGTGATAAACGCAGGGGATGGAGCGAACCAGCATCCGACTCAGGCCTTGCTCGATCTTTATACTATCAAAAAAGAACATAAGAGATTGAATGATATTTCTATCGCTTTCGTCGGCGATGTGTTAAATAGCCGGCCACTTCGATCGCTTGTTCCACTTTTATTGCTTTATCCCGGCAGTACTTTCTATTTTGTTTCACCAAAAGAACTGGTCTTGCCAGAAGATTACAAAAAATATTTAGTTGATAGTAAAGTTAATTTTGTCGAGACGGATAGTCTGGAAGAAGTACTGCCGAAGATTGATGTTTTGTATATGACCCGGGTGCAGAAAGAGCGGTTTACCAATCTGGAAGACTACGAAAAAGTCAAAGATTCTTTTTTGCTCAAACTGGAACATGTTTCGAAGTTAAAAAAAGAAGCGATCATCATGCACCCCCTGCCGAGAGTAAATGAGATCGATTCAGTCATTGACCGAGATCCACGCGCGGCTTATTTTCGGCAGGCGCAAAACGGCCTATATATGCGAATGGCGCTATTATGTTACTGTCTCAACCTATAAAAATTATGCTTCATGCACCATTTTACGATCCAGAGAAAACTTACGAGGACAATTTTAAAAATGGGCCGTTTGGCGCCTTCGCCGACAAAGAGATATCAAGGTTCAATCAGGACATAAACACAAAGTATGATTTTTTTGGCTTTAAAGTTAATTCACCTTTTGGTATTCCTGCTGGACCGCTTATTAATGGCAAATTTGTGCAGGCGGCGCTCGATAAAGGTTTCGACATAGTGACTTACAAGACGGTGCGGAGCGGTAAACACCCATCTCATCCGTGGCCGAATGTCTTATCGGTGAAAATAAAAGGAGATCTGACCTTAAAAAAATCAGAAGGTAAATTAGTGGCTGACCACGATTTCAAAGATCCAGTTTCCATCACCAATTCTTTCGGCGTGCCGTCTTTTGATCCCAAGTTCTGGCAGAAAGATATTAAAAAAATATCGGAAAAGATCCGTGAAGGGCAGATCTTGGTCGGAGCATTCCAAGGCACGAAAAGAGAAGCCCGCCTGCCGGACGGGCAGGGGCAGACCAAAGAAGAATATATAAATGATTTTAAAAGAACAGCCCGCCTCTTAAAAGAGGCGGGCGTCAAAGTTATGGAAGTGAATTTGAGCTGTCCGAATGAAGGTACCAACAATCTGCTCTGTTATGATACGGTGCGTAGCGCCGAGGTCATCCAAGCCATCAAGGATGAAATTAAAAAAATACCTCTCATAATTAAAATTTCTTATTTCAAGGATAACGAGATACTAAAAAGTTTCATAAAAGAAGTCGGGCCGTTGGTCCAGGGAATTTCGGCGATCAACACGATCCCTGTAGAAATTGTGGATAAAAATGGCGAGCAAGCTTTGCCCGGCGAAGGGAGGCTCCGAAGCGGAGTCTGTGGGCATGCTATAAAATGGGCAGGGCTCCATGTGGTGAAAAAATTAAAAAATCTCCGCACAGAATTTGGCTACTCGTATGCTATTATCGGCGTGGGCGGAGTGGTTACGGCCGATGATTTTTTTGAATACAGAAATGCCGGAGCGGATATCGTGATGTCGGCCACTGGTGCGATGTGGAACCCGCACCTTGCGAAGGAGATAAAGGAAAGGCTCGCCCGTCCGTAGCTTTTTTAGCGAAGGAGGGTTAAGATAAATATATGAATAAAAAATTACAACAGATAGCGCTGGATTTCTATAAACTCAAAGCGATAAAGTTTTCTAAAGAAGGATTTAAATTTAATCTTCATGCGGAGCATCCAGAAGCGCCACTTAGCCCGAACTATTTAAATCTTCGAGATGTTTTTCGTGATCCAGAAGTAAGAAAGAATATTGCTAAACAAGTTGTGCCTATTGTTAAAAAATTAAAACCAGATATTTTGGTTGACTTGCCACAATCAATCTCTCCAATTACAACCACTGTTTCAGATATGACAAAGATTCCAATGATTTCAGTTCGATCAGAAGCTCTTAAGGGAGTTAAAAAAGATCATGGAATAAAGCAGAATATAAATGGTACTTTTAAAAAAGGACAAAAAGTTTTGATTATTGACGATGTTATTTCGAGCTATGCTTTTACTAAAACTAAAGCCATTGAAGTATTAAAAGAAAATGGGTTAAAGGTTATTCCTCAAATAATAGTGATAGTAGATAGAGAAGAGGGAGGAAAAGAGACATTAAAAAATTTTAAATACGATTTAGTTAGTATTTTAGGTTTCAAGAATATTTTAAATTTTTATCTTTCAAAAAAATTAATAACAAAAGAAGATTATAAAAAGTCATTAGAATACAGTAAATTCGCTAAAGATTACGCATCTAAATAAATCTTAATGTCTATCATCGAGAAATACAACAAAAGAGTCAAAACAATAAATTCACTTTTGTGTGTGGGGCTTGATTCTGACTTTTCAAAAATTCCAAAAAGATTTTTAAAAAAGAAATTTCCACAATTTGAAT
>Ga0209541_10008092_pt1 | contig 17471 bp, 18 predicted proteins | sample RifCSPlowO2_01_FD_184027 | JGI IMG/M metagenome (GOLD analysis project Ga0209541, IMG submission 184027) | Groundwater microbial communities from Rifle, Colorado - Rifle CSP2_plank lowO2_0.1 (SPAdes) (version 2) | ecosystem: Environmental > Aquatic > Deep subsurface > Groundwater | place...
CCCGCGAACTTGCGGCATCGAATGATGACCCTAGCGCGTTTGACGCCAACGGAACGGCATCGGACGACTGGTGGGCGGGCACGGTCGTGGTGCGTCCGGCTGCGGGCGGTGAAACCGACCCCCCCACCCCCAACCCCATGGTGTTCGGTTCGTATCCTGACGACACGGGAACATCTACCATTTCGATGACCGCGACTTCGACTGCCGCGGATACCGGGTCCCCCCCCGTCAACTTCCTCTTCACGACCGTTTCCTGTACCTCGAACGGCGGCACGGGAAACACTTCGTCAAGTTGGATCACCTCCAGCTCGTTCCCGTATGTTGATTCCGGCCTTCAGGCAAACCAGTGCTATGCCTACACCGTAACGGCTCGCGACTCTGCGGGCACGCCCAACACGGGTACCGCATCGGCTTCTTCCTCGGCCTACACCGCAGCCGCGGTTCCCGGCGCGCCCACGCTTTCGGGCGCCACGACCTCAACCCTTACCTTCGCGAACGCCGAGAACGGTAACCCCAACTCGAGCCCCACGACCGACTTCGCGGTTTACGTTTCCTCGACCTCGCCTTCCGATTCCCGCTGGACCGGTTTTTGGGTGAACTCTTCGGGGAATGGCACGAGCTCGTCCGAGACCTGGATGTCGGACGCGACGCTTGATGCCCTCACGGTCTCAAACCTCGCCACTTCAACGACATACAACTTCAAAGTTAAGGCGCGGAACGCGAGCACGACAAGCGCAAGCTCCGCGGAAACCTCTTTGAGTTCTGCGGGGTCGGGGGCAACGTCGGGGAGCGGCAGTAGTTCGTGGTCGAATGGCTACACCTATCGCAAAACGGTCACGATCGACGAAGCACTGGTTTCAAGCACGCTCACGAACTTCCCGTTCCTTGTTTCGAGCACGGTCGCTGACTGGAAACACACCGCTTACGGCGGGAACATTACGGATGCGGATGGCGACGATCTCATTTTCACTTCAGACGCCGCGGGCGCAACCATCCTCAACTTCGAGCGGGAAAAGTATGTTTCTTCGACGGGCGCGGCGTATTACTGGGTGCAAATTCCCTCGCTTTCGGACTCGGTGGACACCGTGATTTATGCCTTCTATGGCAATTCCTCGGTGAGTACGTTCCAATCAAGCGCCACCAGCACGTGGGACTCGAATTTCAAGGGGGTGTGGCACTTGAGCGCATCGAGCGGCAACGCCTCCGACTCGACGAGTAATAGCAAGACCCTTACCGTTAATGGCGATCCCGTCTGGCTACCTACGGGCGGCAGAATCGCCGGTTCTCTTGATTTTGGTCCCGACATCGGCGATTTTCTCAAACGCACCGAGGATCTCATGGGCGCCGCGACAACCACCTTCTCGACCTGGCTCTATCCTCGGTCGGCATCCGGCGACTGGGGCAAGATATTCCAGACCGAATATACCGGCGGCGGCGATATCGCGTTTTGCTTCTTGAACCATTATAGTAGCCACTTTGAGTGCACCAATAATAACGCCGTCACCTACGCGTCGGCGGCCGTCAACATCACTACCCTGTACAATACGTGGGTCCATTTCGCCGTAACGCGCACGGGCGATAATTATACGTTTTACATCAATGGCGCCCTCAATGGTACACCCAACCAGAGCGGTGGCACGCGCGATACCGGTACCGGTTTTCTCTTGGGCAACGAAGCCGACGGCAGCAAACCTCTTGACGGCCGACTTGATGAAGCGCGCCTTTCCGGCACTGTTCGCACCTCGGGCTGGATCCTTACCGAATACAACACCCAGAGCTCTCCTTCGACATTCTATAGCGTGGGGGACGAGGAGGTGTCGAGCGCCGGTCAAACGAGCGGCTCGCTTGACTCCACGACATTCGATACGGGCGTTGCGAGCGGCGCGCAACTTAACTCCGTTTTGTGGCATGGAGACCAGCCGACGGCAACCTACGTCCGGTTCCAGTTCGCGGCGTCGAACAGTTCCTCGGGCCCGTGGAGCTATCTGGGGTCTGATGGCACCGCGAACACCTATTTTACGGCAGACGCGAGCACCCCAAAATCGCTCGACTATACGCTTTTTAATAACTTCCGGTATTTCCGTTACCGCGTGCATCTTTTCTCGAACGGCGACAGCACCGCCGGGCCTCGCGTGGACGAGATTATCGTGAACTGGTCTCCATGAGAACAATTGACAATTAACATGTGACAATTGACTACGAAACATTTAACATTTGACAAATGAACACAGAAAACAATTGACACATAACAACAGAAAAACATGCTCAAGTTTAGATTCAGAAAGTTTAAAATCTATCAGGATGCGCTGGAGTTTAGGAAGAAAATAAAAAGGTTAAGCAGAGAAAAGTTTCCCAAGGAAGAGCAATTTTGCTTAACCTCGCAGTTATGGAGGGCGCTCGATTCCGTTATATTGAATATTGCCGAGGGTTCCGACAGGGGAACCGACAAGGACTTCGCGCACTTTCTCAATAATGCCCACACGTCGTTGAATGAAGTCGTTTCGTGTTTGGACGCGGCATTGAGTGATAGATACATTCTCGAAAACGATTTGAATGCGGGACTGAAGGACGCAGAGAACATCGCCAACCAACTAACTGCTTTTCGCAAGAAACTGATCCAAGCGCCGATGAAGTGATGTCAATTGTCAGTTGTCACATGTCAAATGTTCGTTCACGAAGAAAGAGTTCTCTTCGTGAACGAAAGCGCGCTTCGCGCGCGCAGGCCGCGCTTACCACCGTCCTTTTGATCGGGGGGATCATTGTGCTTATTGGCATGTCGATCGCGTTCCTTGCGAGTTCGTTCCTCAACTCTTCGCAGGGGTATCGGCAGGCCCAGCGCGCCCAGGCGGTCGTGATAAGCGGCGTCGAGGACGCGCTGATGCAACTTGCGCGGAACAAGGACTTCGCAAGCACGGGGTATTCGCTCGCGGTAGGGTCGAGCACGGCAAGCGTGAGCGTGACGCAGGACTCGCCCTCGACGGGCCAGGTGACGGTCGTCGCTTCGTCAAGCGTTTCGTCATACCAGAGAACGGCGCGCGTGGTCATTTCGCGGAACGCGAGCACGAGTCAGATCACCGTGGTTTCGTGGACGGAGACATAGCGTGACAAATTCTAAGCACGAAATCCTAATCTCTAAACAAATTCTAATTTCTAAATTATAAACCCGAAACGACTTCGTGTTTCGATGATTAGAGTTTAGTGCTTGTTTAGAATTTAGAAATTAGTATTTAGGATTTTATGTGTATAGAGCTATAATAAAAAGAACATGGTAAAGAAATTACGGTATTATCTCGAGAGGCTTCTCTCGGCGCTCCGCGTCCGCCCGTTCGTGGCAGGCATGGAGATCTCCGACGCGGCGTTGCGTTTCGTGTACTCCGACGGGAAGCAGTGGCACCTTTCGGGCGTGCGTCTTGCGCCGGGCGTGATGGAGGGGGGGAAGATAAAAAAGTACGACGAGTTCGTCGCTTCGGTGCGCTCCTTGAAACTTCAGGCATTCGGCGAGCATGAGGCGAAAAAAAGGGTCTCCGTGATCGCTTCCTTGAGTTCGGTCAATATCTACAGCCAAGTGTTCAGTTTGCCCGTGATTGAGGGCGAGAACCTGGAGAAAGCTATTCAACTTAATATCCAGATGGTTTCTCCGATCAACGTGGCGGAAGCGTATTCCGGGTGGCAGACGATCGGCAAAGACCAGAAGTCGCTTCGGCTCGAAATACTTTCCGCATTCATTGATCGCGCGACGGTGGACGAAATAAGCCAGGCCCTCGTGGAGGCGGGTTTTTTGGCGGTCGCGCTTGAGCCGCGCGCGCTTGCCCTGTCCCGCGTGTTCAAAGAGGCGGAGTCGGGGTTCGACGCCGCAAAATCGTATATCGTCATGAACCTCGACAATTCCGGCCTCGATTTTTTGGTGATCCGGTCCGGACAATTTTATTTCGAGTATTTCAATCCTTGGCGGGACATTATGGACGAGAAGGGGGAGATCCCCACCGCCGCGTTTCAGGCGGCGGTGATCCGGAGCTTTCATCAGGTGCTTAATTTTTACGGCCAACATTGGCCGGAGCCGGTAAGCGAGGTGGTGCTCGCGGCAACCGGTCTTCGGGACGAAGTAAAAAAGATCGTGAGCGAAAATTTCTCGCTTCCCGTGCGGGACATGGAGCTTCGGACGCAGTCCACGGGCCCGGAGTGGTTTGTGGCGCTCGGATGCGGCATCCGGGGCCTCATTTCCCGGGGAAAGGACAAGGGGATGAGCTTGCTTGCGGTCGGGGCGGAGGATGAGTTCCGGCAGGAACAAGTGATCAACTTTGCCCGGTTTTGGCGACTCCTCATGCCGACCGTGCTCGGAATTCTCTTTATCACATTCATCGTCTCTGACTTGTTCCTCGTGCGCATTGAGACCTCGCTCAAGTCCCACGAGAGTAACGCGGGAGCCGCGGAAGTCCAGCAAAATCGAGCATTACAAAAACAGGCGCAGGACTTCAATGAGTTGGTGGGCCTTGTGGCGGGGGCGGAGAGCGCGATGGTTCCGAAAAGCGCCATGTGGGAAAAATTCAAAATGGTCATGAATGCCCACGGGATTATCCCGAGCCGCTTTTTATTGCCGCTAACCGGCGCCCAGATAACGTTTACGGGGACGGGCCCGCGCAGTGAACAGGTTGTGGCGTTCAAGAACGAGCTGGAGAGCAGTGGATTGTTCCGGGGGATCGACTTGCCGATCACGGCAATCCAGCAGGGACCCGATGGCGCCTCGTTCTCGATGAGGTTTCGGTATGTGCCGTAGTATAGAAGCGGATAAACGCGGATGTAGAAAACCGTAGAAGCGGATAAACGCGGATTCCTCGGTCATTGCGAGGACCATCGGCCCGTGGCAATCCAGCCCTTTTCGTTCATCAGCGCTTCGGTTGCGCGTTCGAATGTTGAGGCGAGTATTTCCCGGTCGGCGGGGCTTATTTTTTTCAGCACGAAGTCGAGTGCTTTCGCATTCCGCCTCGAAGCCGGCCGTATGCCGATGCGAAGACGCCAGAACTTTTCTGTTCCCAGGGCATCGATAACTGATTGCACGCCCTTGTGCCCCGCCGAGCTCCGGTCGAACGAGAGCTTATAGTTGCCGAGAGCGATGTCGGAGTCGTCGTGCGCGACGAGAATTTCATGGGGTTTCGCCCCGCACCTTTTCATCGCCTTTTTAACGTACGAACCGGATTCGTTCATGAAAACGTTGGATTTCAGAAGTTTAGAATTTAGAATTTCGGATTTAGAATTTGGGAGGTTTTTTGCGAGATAGTCGACGAATAAAAAACCGACATTGTGATAGGTACTCGCGTATTGCGGTCCGGGGTTCCCGAGACCGATGATTAATTTGATATTGGGATGTTCCTGGATATTCATGGATACTTGTGGAAACTCCGGATATTTATAGAAATCCTGAACGTAATCAATTTCAATGAGTTTCTATCAGTATCTATAAATTTCCGCGTTTTTCTGCGTTCCATTCCGCGTCGTTCCGCGGGGCCGTCCACTTGCTTCATTATATCCGACGCCGTATAATGTTCACATAGCAGATTCTGGTGCGCGCAGCTTCCGTGTCATTCCGCGTTGGGCGGTGGATACGAAGAAACAAGATGTGAGCATTGGCTTTGGAAACCGCCCACGTTCCGCGTTTTTCCGCTTCTACGCGAAGTACGGGCAATATCTACCAACAAATGAAGACATGAGACAATTTTTTGCATCGGTGCTTGAAGTGGTGGAAGTGGCGGCCGTTGCCGTTCTCGCGGTGTTCCTTATCCGCACGTTTCTCGTGCAGCCCTTCCTCGTGAGCGGTTCGAGCATGTCGCCCAACTTCGAGAACGGCGACTATCTCTTGATTGACGAGCTTACCTACCGTTTTCGGTCTCCGGAGCGGGGCGAAGCGATCGTGTTCCGGTATCCCAAAGACGAATCCACGTATTTCATCAAGCGTATTATCGGCCTTCCGGGCGACCGGGTGGTTTTGAAAGACAATACGATCACTATTTTTAACTCCGAATACCCCGATGGGCTTGTGCTGGGCGAGGAGGACTATCTGTCGCCGTCTTTGGTAACGAACGGGAGCGACGACGTTACGCTTGGTTCCGAGGAATATCTGACATTCGGCGATAATCGTTCCGCGAGTTTTGACTCGCGGAGCTGGGGCGTGCTTCCTGGGCGTGACATTATCGGCCTCGTTCGCCTTCGCCTTTGGCCCGTGATGGAATTTCGCGCGTTCGCGGCGCCGCAGTATTGAAGAAAATTCTAAGCACTAAATCCTAATTTCAAAACAAATTCTAATTTCAAAATCATAAACTCGAAACAGTTTCGTGTTTTGGTGTTTAGAATTTAGTGCTTGTTTGGGATTTAGATATTAGAATTTAGAATTTTTAAAAAGGCAACATGGCAAAGTTACATAAAGAAAGGAAAGAGGTGTTAAGGGATTTTCAGGCGCCCCGAGGGATGCACGACGTGCTTCCCGCGGATCAGCCGTATTGGGAAAAAGTAGAATCGGTCGCGCGGGACCTCGCCCGGCTGTATAACTTCCAGCGGATCGAGCCGCCCATCCTTGAATCCGTTGATGTGTTCAGAAAAACAATGGGGGAAGAAAGCGAAGTCGTGGAAAAGGAGATGTACACCTTAAAAACAAAAGGGGGAGATTTCTTGGCCTTGCGTCCCGAGTATACCGCCTCGAATGCCCGCGCATATCTTGAACACTCGCTCTCGCGCATGGGGCAGCCGCAGAAGCTGTTCAACTTCGGTCCCGTGTTCCGGCACGACCGCCCCCAACTTGGCCGGTTCCGGCAATTCACGCAGACGGGATTCGAGATTATCGGGGGACTGAACGATGCCATCTATGACGCACAGATCATTTTGGTGTTCGCGAAGCTCCTTGAGGAGTTAAAGATCAAAAACACGGTGCTTAGCATCAACTCCATCGGTTGTCGCGTGTGCCGGCCGAATTATAAGAAGCAGATCAAGGGGTTTTACGAAGCCCATGAGAAAGAGCTGTGCGAGGATTGCCTTCGTCACCTGAAATCGAACTCGCTTCGCCTTTTGGACTGTAAAAAACAGGAATGTGTGAAATTGAAACGCAAGGCGCCGAACCTGCTCGATAAGTTGTGCATGACCTGCAGTAATCATTTCCGCGAGGTATTGGAGTATCTCGATGAGCTTGAGATTCCATATCACCTTGACCACCAGCTCGTGCGGGGACTCGATTATTACAGCCGCACGGTGTTCGAAATTTTCGCGGAAGACCCGGGGTCCGAACTCGGCGCCGTTGCCGCTGGAGGCAGGTACGATTATCTTATGGAAATCCTCGGGGGCCATCTTACGCCTGCCGTGGGGGGCGCCGCGGGCGTGGAGCGTCTTATCGCGCTTATGAAGATTCGGGAGATCGAAGCGAAGCCAAGGGTAATGAAGCGGGTGTTTTTGGCGCACGCGGGGGATTCGGCGAAAAAGAAAGCATTGCGTCTTATGCGCGACCTTATGAATCAGGGAATTCCGGTGTCCGAGGCCTTGGCAAGAGAGTCCCTACACGCGCAACTTAAGGTTGCTGACAAAGAGGGTGTTGGATTCGCGCTGATCCTTGGGCAAAAGGAAATGTATGAATCGAGCGTCATTATCCGCGACATGCGAACTGGTTCGCAGGAAACGGTCAAACTCGACCGCGTGGTGGACGAGATCAAGAAGCGGTCCCGCATATAAGGAGTAATCGCGAATAATGCGAATGAGAGAATTAATAATGCGAATAGGGAGGGTCAAGAGAATAGAATTCGCGTTATTTAATTAATATTGGCGTTATTCGCGATTACTCCATGGATTGCACTTTCTGCAAAATAGTCGCAAAGCAAATTCCGGCGTACGTGGTTTATGAAGACGACCGGGCGTTTGCGTTTTTGGACATCAAACCGCGAAGCCCGGGGCACACGATGGTGATCCCGAAATATCATTCGCCGAATTTTTTGGAACTTCCCGAGGCGGAAGTAGGGCCGCTTTTTGTGGCGGTAAAACGCGTAGCGGATATGCTTGTCGCGAAACTCACGTGTGACGGGATCACGGTGGGCGTGAATCAAGGCCGCGCGAGCGGGCAGGAAGTGGACCATCTCCACGTCCATCTTATGCCCCGGTGGCACGGCGACGGCGGCGGGCCGGTGCAAGTTGTTGTCAACAATCCCCCGAAAGAATCGGTCGAGGAGATTGCCCGGAAATTAAAGAGTTGAAATTTTCAGGATTTTTATGGAAAAGATTAAACTAGAAAAACCAGTCGAAAGTTCAGAGTATTTTTTAGCAAAAAAAAGGTTTTTAGAAGAATTAGGCTTTTTGTCGGCAAAACATGACGAAGGAAATTCTCAATTTACCGGGAGGAGAACTTGGGGAGAGAAGATCGCCAAGATAAAAGCAGGCGAAAAATTGAGTCGGACAGAGGCAACAGCCCTGCAGGTGGCCATAGAGATTGCCCATCGTAGCGGACTTTCTGGGGCGGAGTACGATGCGTTTATCAAAGAGTTTTTTGTAGAGCCGCGCAGGAGAAGAGACGACGATGACTAGAGGTTCGACTTCGATATTTCGAGTTTGACTTAAAGATATCTTTGCTCTATTCTTTATCTCATAAGTCACAATTCATTATTCTTAATTCATTATTCAAACCCATGGGAGTTGAAGTACGAAAACGATCAGGCGAATCGGCAAGCGCGCTACTTTTCAATTTCACGAAACGCATCAAGCGGAGCGGCGTGTTAAAGGAGGCGCGGAAGCGCCGGTTTCGGGGCCGCGCGCAGAGCCGCCTGAAACGGAAGCGTTCGGCTATCCACCGCGACGTGAAGAAAAAGGATTACGAACGGCAGAAGAAGCTCGGACTCATCTAGAACCCAAAAACTCTAAATCCTAATATCTAAATCCTAAACAAATACTAAACTCTAAACACCAAAACACGAAGCTGTTTAGGGTTTGTGATTTTGAAATTAGAATTTGTTTAGAAATTAGGATTTAGTGCTTAGAATTTACGAGATGTTAACAGACCGTCTCAAAGAAGACCTCAAGAATTCGCTAAAATCCGGCAACGCGGAACGCGTCGGGATTATTCGTCTTTTTATTTCCGAGGCGAACAATAAGCAGAAGGAGAAATTTGGAGCGGAAACGAAAATGCTTTCCGATGAGGATGTGGTTGCGGTGCTCCAGAAAGAAGCGAAGAAGCGCAGGGAGGCCATCGAACTCTATAAAAAAGGCGGCCGCATGGATTTGGCGAGAAAAGAAGAAATGGAACTTACAATTCTTGCCGAGTATTTGCCAAAAGCGCTTTCGTCCGCGGAGATTAAAGCCGTTGTCGACAAACTGCACGCAAGCGGACTCGTTGAATTTAATGCTCTCATGAAGGGGGCGATGAAAGAATTGAAGGGCAAGGCAGACGGGAAAATGGTGGGAGATATTATCAAGAAGAAGCTGGGTCTCATCTAGACCAACGACTCATGACTTATGACCTATGACAAAACAGAAAGATTAAAGTATCTAGTCATCAGTCGTTAGTCATCGGTCAATTGTTATGCTATCTGACCGCCTCAACTGGCTTTCGAAAATGGTTTTGCAAGAGCTCCGCGTTCAGAACACTTCGGTTGATATCATTCTTCTCTCTGCGAAGGACCTTGCGCGCCTCAAGAAGCGATTTGGCCTTTATAAAGCGGGCACAATCCCGGACGTTTTGGCGTTCCCCGAGCCCTCAAATTTCCCCCATCCGGAGCGGCACGGGAAGCGGTTTTTGGGGGAGGTGTATCTGAACCGGGAACTCGACTTCGAGCGGCTCGGATTCCTCCTTATTCATGGAATTTTACACCTCCTGGGCTTTGCACACGAGAAGAAAAATGATATTCTCAGAATGGAAAAGCAAGAAAGAATGCTTATGCGACGTACGACCAACAAATGATAGTTGGGTCGTAAAGTCGCAAGTCGCAAGTCGCAAGTTATTAGTTATTTCCATGAGTTCTACATTCATTACTGGCCTCGATATCGGAACACACGCCCTGAAGGCCGTCGTTGCCGAAAACGTTAACGGAAAACCCGTTGTCCGTTTGGTTCTCAAAGAACCTGCCCAGGGGTTGCGGCGGGGCGCGATTGTGGACCTTGCGGAGGCCTCCCGTCCCATCAATAAGATCGTTGGTGAAATAAAGAAGTTTTCACGGGCGGCGGCAAAGAATATGTACGTCAATATTGGCACGCAACAGGTAAAGAGCCAGGCCTCGAAGGGGATCGTGGCGGTGTCGCGCGCGGATACCGAGATCTACCCCGACGACATTGAGCGTGCGGTAAAGGCGTCCCAAGCGGTGAATCTTGGGCCGAATCGCACGATCATCCATACCGTAACGCGCGAGTTTATCGTGGACGGCGTAGGCGACATTATGGAGCCCCTGGGACTTTCGGGGAGCCGGCTTGAGGTCAATAGTTTGATCATCGACGCTTTCGCGCCGCACGTAAAAAACATCATGCGCGCCGTGGAACTTGCGGGCGGAGAGGTGGCGGGGCTCGTGCTGACGCCGCTCGTCGCCGCGCGTTCGGCGTTAAGCAAGCGACAGAAAGATCTTGGGGTGGTGGTCGTTGATCTCGGCGCGGGTACCACGGGAATGTCCGTCTACGAAGAGAACAAACTTATCGGTGTCGCGAAGTTTCCGGTTGGCGGGGCGAGCGTTTCGAACGACCTTGCGCTCACCTTAAAAATTCCGGTGCACGCCGCGGAAAATTTGAAACTTAATTACGGATATGCGCTTTCGCGTGATGTGAGCCAAAAAGAAATGGCGGACCTCAATAAAATTTTCCCCGAAGCAAATCATTCGGTTTCGCGGAAGTTCGTTGCCGAGGTCATTCAAGCGCGCCTTGAGGAAATTTTTGAATTTGTGAGCGCGGAACTTCGGCTGATCGGAAAACACGGGAAGCTTCCCGGCGGCGTGGTGCTCGTGGGGGGCGGCGCGAAACTGCCGGGTTTGACCGAGCTCGCGAAGCACGAGCTGAAACTCACGAGCCAGATCGGGGTTGCGCTTGAAGACGAGTGGCACACGGAACAAAATAGCTTTTCGGAATATCTCGAAGATCCAGAATTCGTGAATGCCCTGGGGCTCGCGCTCTGGGGAGTGGACGGCGAGGAGTGGAAGTCGGGCAAAGGTTTTTGGGGCGGCTGGACGGTGAGAAACGCGCTCGCGAAATTCCGTCCGTAACTCTAGTGGATTTGTAAAAACGAGCCGATTTGTTAGTATGTTTGAGTAATTCGCATATTCGTAAAAATTCGTAATTTCGTAACGTATGCAAAAAAATAACAACCAGGGGAACCATGTGATGCTCACGAATGTCAAGGTGATTGGCGTGGGCGGGGGGGGCGGCAAGGCCGTCGCGCGGATGACGAAACATTTCACGCGCGGTGTGGATTTTGTGGCGATCAACACCGACCATCAGGACCTTGACCAATGCAACGTGAAGCACCGCCTTTATATCGGGCGCACGCTCACGAAGGGGCTTGGTACCGGCATGAATCCGGATCTCGGGCGGCAGGCGGCCGAAGAAAATCGTTCGGAGATCGCGGAGGCCCTGAAGGGCGCTGACCTTATCTTCATCTCGGCGGGACTTGGCGGTGGCACGGGGTCAGGCGCGTCGCCCGTGGTTGCCGAAGTCGCAAAGCAAACGGGCGCGCTTACGATCGCGGTTGTCACAAAGCCATTCGCCTTCGAGGGCGCCCAGCGAGAACGTATCGCCAAAGAAAGTTTGATGAAGCTGAAGGACAAAGTGGATGCGCTTATCGTTGTGCCGAATGACCGGATATTTACGGTGATCAGCAAGGATACGCCGATACTCAAGGCCTTCGAAGCGATCGACGACGTACTGCGGAACGCTTTGCGCGGTCTTGTGGATCTCATCGTTACCCCGGGCATCATTAATGTGGACTTCGCGGATGTGCGTTCCATCGTTCAGGATTCTGGACTCGCGATTATCGGCGTAGGAACTGCTGCTGGTCCGGAACGGGCGGTGAACGCTATTAATCTTGCGCTTCACTCACCGCTCCTTGAGATGAGCGCGGACGGCGCGAAGGCGGTGCTTCTGGGGATTTCCGGCGGACGCGACCTCAAAATGACCGAGATCAACGACGCCGCAAAAATGGTTTCCCAGATAGCGGACCCGGGCGCGCGCATTATTTTTGGGGCCTATCATGATAGGACGCTCAAGCCGGGGCAGGTGAAAATCACGGTGATTGCCACGGGATTCAATGGCAGCCAGCCCGGCTCGCTTTTTGGGGGGTCCTTAGCCGACAAGCGCCAGAGCTTCATGGACGCGGCGCCCGCGGCTCATGCGCCGCAGGCCACATATGTGGAGAAGAACAAGCCCATTTTTGAACATGCCAAAAAATCGGCAACCCCCGCGGCGCACCATGGTAGGGCCAATGATGACGACGACGACATGAAGAGCGAAGAGAGATCGTTCGAGAAAGCCGAACCAAAAAAAGAAACCGACCCCTGGGAAATCCCGGCGTTTTTAAGGAGACGAAAGAAATAGAAGCGGATTGACGCGGATTTTTCCGTCATTGCGAGCCCCGAAGGGGTGTGGCAATCTCGCTTCTCCGCAAAAAGAAGCATAGAAGCGGATATATGCGGATAAAAAAAGAAACCCTTCATTTCGGAGGGTTTCCGGTTTTTTCTCTGCCGATCAGATAGCGACGATATCGTTCTCGCGGGCTGAGTTCTGGTTTCTTTAAGATACTATATACAAATTTTTCAATGCGGCGACTTAGCTTTTTTAAACTTTCTTTTTTCCTTGGGGCAATGGCCAGGATGTGCTCGCAGCCCCTTGCGGGCTTTCCTTTCTTAAATCCATCTTCGTAGTGCCCGCGGATTCCTTCATCACTGGATTTAACTTGTATCGCAAGCACCAATGAACAGCGAGTCAAGAGGAGGCCGTCGATTTTTCGCGAGTCGAGCTCGTGTATCTTCGCGGCATATATGTATTCCACGAAGAATTTATTTCTTGCAATCAGCAGTTGGGCGGCTTTCTCTACCTGTAGTTCGGCCCACTCTCCCCAGTGCTTGTTCTCCTTTGGCTTTTCCAAGGACTGCCTCCATTATCACAAGCATCAACTGCATTCAGTATACGTCATCCGTTTTTCTTGTATGGTGGACAACTACGGTATGCTTATTCTTCCTCGTTTTGCGGCCCCTCGATCGCGGCTGGTTCAATTCCCATCGCTTCGCCGCCGATGCGCAGGACGTCCTTGTCGATCTTTCCGAATTCCTTATAAGCGTGGTTGTACATACTGACGGTTCAAGATGCCCCCCCAGCTTTTTCATATATGCGTCATAGCTCACAAGGTGTTTTCCGAGCTCCTGGACGCGTTTCCGTATGTCCCTTGAGGAATTCCCTCGATCTGGAGGGCCTTGAGCCTCTGGAGGACCGTTTGGAGGTACGCCAGGAAGGCGGGAGATAACTTGGCGGCCTATTCCGGCGCGACACAATTATTCGGGAAGCGGTGCAATACCGTAGGCACTATGCTATAGCATAGTGCCTACGGTGAGGCATTATGTCGTGAGGGGATGCGCGTGGATAAACCCAGTGGGAGTTATTCTTCGATCTCGCCAGGTCCCTCGATTGCGAGCGGCTTGGTATTCATTTCAAACCCGGATATTTTAAACACGTCCTTGTTCACCTTGTTGAGTTCCTTATATGCCTTAGTGTATGTGTTGACCGAAGTGCCGAGGTGAGTGCCGAGCCTTTGCATGTGGTCTTCGTACGCCTTGAGATGTTTGCCAAGTTCGCCCACGCGTTTACGCACTTCTTCTACGGATTCGTTGAATTCAACCTGCTTCAGTCCGAGGAGAATCGTTTGGAGGATGGCGTAGAAGGTGAGCGGGGAGGAGACACTCACGTTTTTCTGCGCGGCATATTCAATGATTGTTTTTCCGCCGCTTATCGTCTTCTGGCTGTCTACGGCGAAGTCATAAACCGATTGCGCCGGGATATACATAATGGCGAACTCCATCGTATTCTCGCCCGGCTTCAGGTATTTCGAGGTTTCGTCGATGCGTGTTTTGATATCCGCGAAAAAGGCATTTTCGAACTGCTCTTTTTCCGCAGGTTCGCGGGCGGCGACAAGGCGAGTATAGTTTTCGAGGCTGAATTTTGAATCGATGGGAATGATCTTTCCTTGATACAAAATTACCGCGTCCACTTTCGTGCCGTCCTTAAACAGATATTGTGTTTGATACGTGCCGGGCGGGAGGACATTGCCGAGGATCGTTTCAAGATAAAACTCGCCGAGTACGCCACGTTGTTTCGGATTCTTCAAGATGTCCTGTAGGCCCTTGAGCTCACCCGTTACATTCATCACCTGTTTTTGTCCCTCGCTCACGCGCGTGAGCTCTTGTGTGATGTCTTTGATGATTTTCGCGCTTTCCGTGGACTGGTGCTGTAGTTGGTTCTGTAGCGAACGCGTTGATTCGCCGAATTTCGTCTCGAGCTTCGCCTCGATTGTACGGTTCAGTTCGTTTAACTGCCCCTGTACTTGGCCCTGAAGCGCAAGCAACAGCTTTTCCTTCTCGCCGTCGGGTTCCCGATTTTTCATCGTGCGCAGGATAAGCCAAAATCCTGCCGCAACTGCGATTAAAATAACTACAAAAAAGATAATTTCCATCGGTATATTAATTTGATTTTTTTACGACCGAAACAATTTCCGCTCACGGAGGGCGGCGAGAATGCTTTATCGTGAACTTGGAACAAGGTCCCCGGGTTAGTCCTACGCCATTGTCGCCCTGCCGAAGGGCGTCGCAGGCTCTTAGATGGTTTTCGGGATTTTTACACCTTTCGTTCCGTGATGTTTTTACGGCACTTCTCAATCGATAGATATTTTATTTTATTGAACCTTCACGACCTTTCTGTGACGTTAGGATAATGTGTTGTAAAAGTCAAAACAAGAAACGAGGATGCTACTTTCCGACTGGTCGCGCATCGTTTTTTACCAAACAAAAAACCCGCGATGACCGCGAGGAGTATGAGGATGGGAAAAATAGCTTCCATGCTTTTTCATTTTACCTCTTTTTCGTCTCCCGCGCATGAGGGTATTGCGTTTTTATGGGAAATGATGTATAATTCGGATAGTTTCGTATTGTCAACGAGGTGCCGCATGAAACGCGTGCTCATTGTTGTGTTCTCGGCGTTGTTATTCTCGCCTACGGCGGTTTTTGCCCAAGACGAGCCACTGTCTCCGGCATATCAGGAGACGATCGACCTATCCCTAAAGATCAAGGAGCTTGAGAAGCGGCTCTTTGGAGTTGATTCAGGAACATTTGCCACGAAACTGCCGCGCCGCGGGGTGGATCTCGGGGGGAACAGCGTGGTCGTTGCGAACCACATTACCCTGTTTTTAGCTCAGGACAAACTATGGCTTGCGTCCGGGTATCAGGGGGTCGATGTGTATCTTCAACTTGAAGGCCCGGTTGATCCTCTCGAACTTGCCGGGCGATATCCCGACAAGGATGTTTACGTTGGGACCGAGTCCGCATTTCGGAGCGACGAGGACGAGGTTTCGCCGGAGTTCACGAACATAAGTTTTCCCACGCAAGCAATTATCATTGCCCATGAAGGATTTCACGCGTGGCGGAGCATTCTGAACGACCCCTATTCCATTCAAGAGGGTTTTGCGATGGCATACGGCATGTACTTTATAGGAGTCGTGTTCGCGGGTGAATCGCCCGAGTCCCGGATCGGCCCCTATGAGATGCATGTTATTTCGGGAAATATGAGTTCGTATTACGGTTCAATACAACACTGCTACAACGAACTTGACGCTCTGTACCGCTCGGAGCGTTCCCGCGAGGAAAAGCTTGCGGCCCGGGAAGAGATTCTTGCATCGTGCGCGGCGCGTATGGGCGAAGAAGTGAATAACGCCACGCTCGCGGTGCAAATCACCTACGCCAAGTATTTCTTCTACGCGCTGAAGCGGATAGATGAATATGGCCTCGGGCGATTCGTGGCCGCATATCTTCGTATGCCGACTGATGTCGCGCTCGGTGAAGATGCGTGGCTCAAGGAATTTGACTCACAACTGGGCCCGCGCTAAGGCGCGGGTCTTTTATTTATTGCGTTTTTATCTCGCCTGCACATTTGTTTCCGGCGCTTTTCTTCGTGTTTCACTACGTACCCCTGCATTTTGTCGCATCAGCGACTTTCCTTGTGGGATTCCTCGGCGGGATTACCTGGGGGTATGTTTTTTTCGAGAACCTTCACTGGTGCACGCATGTTCCCGGCACGCCGTTTGACCGTGCGATAGGAGCGTTAAAAAACGTCCCGGTGCTATGGCGGATATGGCGGGCGCGGGAGGGTTTGAAGGCCCACCACCGTACGCATCACGAGGTGGTAGAATGGGATTTCGGATTTAGTTCGCGTCTTCCCGACAAACTAGGAAAAACCTTCCGTCCCGCGCCGAAAGATTTTTCCGAATACGAAAAGTTCGAATGACTCCGACCACTTCTGCGCCGGAGTTTTTTAGAGTATTCGAGAATATACGAATTTTTTAGACAATATACGAATATGTCCGTTTTCCACCAAAACAAAAATCCCGCTCTCGAGCGGGATTTTTGGCCACGAAGATTCGTCGTTTCCGCGTTGTTCTGCGTGGGGCGACGGAAACGAGAAATCATGTTGTGACACACATTGCGCAAGTCGCCCCGATTCTGCGTGATTCCGCTTCTACAACATGGTACTTGCAACAAGCCGTCAACTGCGGATCTACCAGCGATCCCGGCGTCCACCACCACCGCCGCCGCCGAATCCGCCACCTCCACCACCGCCGTCGCGGTCTCTCCGCGGGCGGTTTGCTTCCATCGGGCGCGCTTCGTTCACGGTAAGCGAGCGTCCGCCGAAGTCCTTGCCGTTCAACATCGCAATCGCCTTTTCGGCCTCTTCGTCATTTTCAAATTCGACGAAACCGAATCCGCGCGACCGTCCAGACATTTTATCTATGACGACCGTCGCGGTTGCGACCGTTCCGGCCTGGGCGAATGCATCACGCAATTCGTCGTTGGTTGTCGAAAACGGCAATCCACCAACATATAATTTCTTAGCCATATTCTTTATTCGAAATCCTAAATTCTAATCTCTAAATTCTAAAACCGAGCCGATGTCTTCGTGAGCGGCACCTGTTTAGTATTTAGTGTTTAGTGCTTAGAATTTTTATTGTGTAAGGCGACCTACTCTCCACTCTACTTGAAACTGCTGCACCCTTTCCGCGTTAGTCCGCGTTGAGTCCGCGCCAGTCCGCGTCTAGTGAGAACACTTACAAACAAGTCCAGTATACACTGGATGGAGGAATAAAGCAAGGATGAGTCTTTTCCAATACAACATGATACTGAAATAACCCCCGCTTTCCAGCGATCCTGATACCAAAAGGGCTTGGAAAAAGGGGTTAGATCGGCAACGGTGAGAGGTATGACTATCACTCTCACTATGGA
>Ga0209541_10008096_pt1 | contig 17462 bp, 17 predicted proteins | sample RifCSPlowO2_01_FD_184027 | JGI IMG/M metagenome (GOLD analysis project Ga0209541, IMG submission 184027) | Groundwater microbial communities from Rifle, Colorado - Rifle CSP2_plank lowO2_0.1 (SPAdes) (version 2) | ecosystem: Environmental > Aquatic > Deep subsurface > Groundwater | place...
CTTTCTTCACAACATTTTCACTTTTACAAGTATCACAAATAATAACCATATCCAACACCTCAAAAGAAGTAGAGCTTTCGATTATTTAAAGATGTCGTTAATTAGACAGTATCGTATAGGAGTAACATTTATATAGTCATTTTATTTACTCTAGTATATTATTATGAGGTGATAGTTGCATGGTTAAAAAGAATCAGAAGGAATTAAAAACGACGATTGAAATTCATCGTGTGGCTCATTATGCTTTCTTTGTGGGGTTACTTCTCGCGATTATTGCAGGTCTTTTCCGTAATCTGTTAGGACCCGAAGTTCTCGTGACAACCCTCGTTATTTTAGGTTTCCTCGTAGGGCTGTTCAATCTCACGACGAAGGAAACTCTTCCTTTCTTGGTCGCTTCTATTGCTTTAATGCTCGCAGGTATTGTCAATTTAGGCTTAATTCCTGGAGTAGGCTTATATTTACGCTCTATTCTGAGCAACATCGTCGTTTTCGTTGTCCCTGGCGCAATCATCGTTGGCTTAAAAACCATCTGGAAGCTCGCTTCTGACTAAATAATTTTTTTAATTCCTTTAGTCTTTCTTTTACTTTCATAACACTTTTAAATAAAATTTTTTCTAAGAAGTTAAAAAGATGGCAGAATATGAAATGTCAAACTATTGAATGTTCTCATTGCAAGAATTCTGTTCTTGCCTGCTCTTTTCCCGGTGTGGAAAAAATTTATTGCCCTTTCTGTCATCTTTCTCTTACAAATTAATATTATGAGAAATGATAAAATCTTCATCCTAATCTTTCATCAATCTCCTTCGCCACGTCTTTCAACTCTGCAAATACACTTTCCATATCCCGTTGAATATCTTCAACTACTTTCTGCAGGCGATTTTCCCGCATTAAATATCCTTCTTTTTCCCTCACGACCAAGCCTGCACCTATTAATTTTGTGAGATGATGCACGACCGTTCCTCGGGAAAGGTGTAATTTTTCGGCAATATTATCTGAAGATAAAGCCTCGTTACGCCGCGCTCCTCGCACTAAGGTGATAAAAATACGGAAGCAGCTGCTGTCTCTGTCTCGGAGACCGAACAAACCTAAAGAATTCCCTAACCACTGCAGTTCATCATTAATATTTTCTCCATCGCTGCGGCGTACTTTTACAATCATCAATTTATTAGCCATTACTGGAAGTAAGAATTTTCTTTTTTTAAACTTTTCCCGAAATCTTTATATAGGAGTCCTATTTTAAGCAATCAGCGTTGACTTAAAGTGAACGAGAATGAGGGGGTCCAAGTCAACTAAGGCTAAACAAAGAAAATGAAAAACAAACCAAATGGGACAGACCCAGTAGGAAAAGTGAAAGATCCCGCCGCTGAAGAAAAGCGAACACAGATAAAACTAGAAATTTCTCCGAAAGAAGATTCTCTTGAAGAAATGAAAGAACTTCTGCAGCGAACACAGGCTAATTTTGAAAATTATCGTAAACAAAATGAAAAACGCATCTCTGAAATGGAAAAGCTGGCAGCAAGGCATATTCTCTGTGAAATTTTCCCTATTCTGGATAACTTTCAACTGGCTCTGCAAAATACTAATCATCAAAAGCACGAAGAATTTGTGAAAGGCATTGAACTGATCTATGCCCAATTATCTTCCATTTTGGAGCATCACGAAATAAAAGTAATGGAAACGATTGGAAAACAATTTAATCCTTATTATCATGAAGCGTTAATGAAAGTAGAGTCAGATCAGCCGGAAGGTATAATTCTGGAAGAATTTCAGAAAGGATATGCCCTTCATGGTTCTGTCCTCAGACACGCCCGTGTCAAAATAAGTGCAGGAAAAAATAAACAAGATAATATCAAAACCAATACACAAAATACAATTAATGGAGGTCTATAAATATGGCACAAACAAAAAAATCTGCGAGTGGCGTTACGGTAGGTATTGATTTGGGTACTACCTTCTCTGCGGTAGCAATCCTGGAAGGGGGGAAACCGAACATTATTGCTAATTCAGAAGGAACGCGCACTACGCCAAGTGTTGTTCACCTTAAAGATGAAGAAGTTACTGTGGGGCAAATAGCACGAAACCAAGCTATTGTCGATCCTTCCCATACGATACGGTCTATTAAAAGAAAAATGGGCACTTCTGAAAAAATTGAAATCGATGGGAAAGAATATACTCCGGAAGAAATCTCGGCGATGATTCTCCAGAAAATTAAGAGAGACGCTGAAGCATATCTGGGCCAACCGGTGAAGAATGCGGTCATTACTGTTCCTGCTTATTTTAATGACGCCCAACGACAAGCGACGAAAAATGCCGGCGAAATTGCTGGGTTAAATGTGCTTCGTATTATTAACGAACCAACCGCCGCGGCTCTTGCCTATGGCTTAGATAAACAAGATCAGGACCATACAATTCTCGTTTTTGACTTTGGTGGGGGAACATTTGACGTTTCCATTCTTGAATTAGGGAATGGTGTCTTTGAAGTTAAAGCTACTTCCGGAGACAATCATTTAGGTGGAGATGACATTGACCAATTAATTATGGATTACCTTATTGACAAATTCAGAAAATCAACAGGGATAGATTTACAAAACGATCCTACGGCCATGCAGCGCCTTAAAGAGGCTGCGGAAAAAGCTAAAATCGAACTTTCCACGAAAACAAAAGTAGAGATCAACATCCCTTTTGTTACTGCTGACCAAAATGGGCCGAAACATATTCGAGAAGATCTTACTCGTGCTAAGTTCGAAGAGCTTATTGCTCCCATCCTTAAGCGTCTTGAAACTCCTGTAAAACAGGCTCTTAAAGATGCGAACATGACTTCTAAGGATGTACACAAAATAATTTTTGTCGGTGGTTCCACAAGAATTCCTTCAGTCCAAGACCTGGTAAGAAAAATTACCAGCAAGGAAGGAGATAAATCTGTGAATCCTGACGAAGCGGTTGCTCTGGGAGCAGCTATTCAAGCCGGAGTCCTTGCAGGAGAGATTAAAGATATTTTACTCTTAGATGTCACGCCTCTCAGTTTAGGAATCGAAACTCTTGGTGGTGTCTTTACCAGACTCATTGAGCGTAATACTACCATTCCTACCAAGAAATCACAGATTTTTTCTACGGCCGCAGACAACCAGACTGCGGTTACAATTCGCATCGCTCAAGGCGAACGACCAATGTTTACTGACAACAAGTCACTAGGTCAATTTGACCTTATGGGAATTCCTCCCGCACCTCGAGGCATACCGCAAGTGGAGGTAACTTTTGACATTGACGCTAACGGCATTCTCAACGTCAGTGCTAAAGATTTAGGAACGGGCAAGTCACAGCAAATTAAGATTACGGGTTCAAGCACTTTGAACAAAGGAGAAGTTGAAAGGATGAAAGAAGAAGCCCAGAAATATGAGGCTGAAGATCAGATGCGCAAAGAAAAAATAGACGCAGAAAATAGTGCGGAGGCTGTCGTTTACCAGACAAAAAAGGTTCTCGACGAATTTAAAGACAAAATTGATGCCGATACCAAAAAGAAAATTGAAGCTGGCATTAAAGATGTCGAGGAAGCGCGCAAGAGCGATGATCCTGTGAAAATCAATGAGAAGATAGAATCTCTCAATAAAATCGTGCAGGAGATCGGCACTAAAGTTTACCAAGAAGCCGCAGCGAAAGCACAAAATGGAAAAGAAAAAGGTAGTGGAAACAAGAAAAAAGGAAATGATGACGAAGATAATGTTGTCGATGCTGACTTTAAAGAGAAAAAGGAGTAATTTCCTTTTTTAATTTTTTGAGGGGGGCCATATGAGTAAAAAAATAATTTACATCTTTGCCAGGGATTTTAATCAGTGGACTCACCAATTGCTTACAGAGAGTTGGACTTCTTCTATTCCTAAAATCTGGGGAAAAGGTCTAAGCGATCATCTGTTTTATTACACTGGAAGAATGTCAATATGGTATCGCTATAAGCTTGATCAAGAAGAATTGAAAAAATACATGATTCATAAAAAAGTTGATGATCCTATATTTCAACATAAAAAGCATAATGAATACAAAAAGAACGTAAATTACTTTAGGAGTTTATTTCAAAAAGATATATCAAAAATAAAAGAGGCAAAAGTACATTTACAAAATCTTAAAGAGACTTTTCGTAAATTATATCTTTTTTATCCTTTGCCTATTTTTCTTGCAGGTCCTTGGAGAGAAGAATTTATCAGGATCCACGGTAAGAGTGGAGAAACAGTCATAGAAAGACTAAACGACATAAGATCCCATAGTGAAGGAGTATTAAAAGAAAATGATAATTTCATGAGAAAATGGCTTGGTCCAAAACTTCAAGAACACGGCATTCCCCGGGAATATCTTAAGTTACTAAGTGTTGAAGAAATAGACAACCTTGTTAATAGTGATAAAGTTCCCGCAAAATCAAAATTGGATGAAAGAGCCAAAGGATATTTCTATTTATCCGGAAAAATTCATCCTATTATTTCTCTAGAAAAATTCTTGAAAGAACATGATTTACTTCTTGATGAGGAAAATAATAATTCTGATCTACTAAAAGGAACGGTAGCTTATGCGAATGGTGTAGTTCAAGGAAAAGTAAAAATGATTCTCAATTCCGAGGAAATTCATAATTTTCAGCCAGGAGAGATTTTTGTTACGACGATGACCGCTCCAGATTATCTTCCAATAATTTCAAAAGCCAAAGCTTTAATTACGGATGATGGGGGTCTCACCTCACATGCGGCTATAATTGCACGTGAATTACGTCTACCAACAATTACGGGGACAAGATTTGCTACAAAAATATTGAATGATGGAGATTTAATTGAAGTAGATACAATAAAAGGAATGGTGAGGAAAACTACATGAAACTTCCAACTCATCAACAATGTTTAGAACTCTTTGACACCTATAAAGTGCCTCTCAACATTAAAGAGCATTGTCTTAAAGTAAATAAGATCGCGGTCTTCTTGGCAAAAAAATTACAAGAATCAGGAGTGAAAATTAACCTCGATGTAGTTGACAGAGGTTCGCTTCTTCATGATTTATTTAAAATAGCCGCTATAGAAAATCCTTACCCTAACAAATTTCACAAAAGAGCTTTTACTCCTGAAGAATTAGCCATGAGAGAACGTTTACGTCAAAAATATCCCGGCAAATTTGAAAATGAAATAGCCTATGAAGAGTTAAAAGAGCCGTATCCGAAACTAGCTCTTGTTCTTAAAAAGGAGGGAGATCCTTATAACAGAACACGCAATTGGGAAGAGAGTATCATTCACTACGTCGATATGCGCACATTAAGAGACGATATAGTTTCCCTTGATGCACGCTTTGCTTATTTTGAGGAAAAATATAAACGCGATGATCCTTTCTGGTCTGATTATCTGCCGTATTGCAGACAGGAAGAGAAAAAAATATTCCAACATCTTTCTTTTAAACCGGAAGATTTAGATAAAGCATGTGGTGAGGCATGATTATGGCAGGGAAGAATTATTACGCAATTTTAGGCGTGAACCAAAAGGCTACAAGAGAGGAAATTAAGAAAGCGTATAAGAAATTGGCGATGACTTATCATCCGGATCGGGCTCCAGAAGATAAAAAGAAAGAGTATGAAGAAAAATTTAAAGAAATTAGTGAAGCTGCCGCTATACTAAGTGATGATAAAAAACGTCAGCAATATGATCAATATGGCAGCCAGGCTTTCTCTCAAGGAGGTTTTGAAGGACAGGAAGGATTTGATTTTTCGGATATCATGTCTCAATTTCGTTCCGGTATGTTTGGTGACTTTGATGATCTTTTCGACCAGATTTTCAGTGGCGGAGATTCACGCCGTCATCAAGGAAGAAGAGGAAATGATCTTTTGTACGAAATGGAAATAACACTTGAAGAAGCGGCGAAAGGCGCAGAAAAAGTTATTTCTCTGAACAAATTGGAGCACTGCAAGGAATGCCGGGGCAAAGGAGCAACTCGTTTTGCCTCTTGTCACCATTGCCAGGGATCTGGTTATTTGAAGCGCACGCAACGCACGGCCTTTGGTTTGTTTCAACAAACCGGCCCTTGCCCTTATTGTCATGGCCGAGGAGAATTGCCACAAAACTCGTGTTCCCATTGCGGAGGAGAAGGGGTAGAACGTAAACGTAAGGAAATTGAAGTTTCCATACCTCGCGGCGTTGAAGAAGAAATGCGCCTTCGTATCAAAGGCGAGGGTGAAGTTGGCGAGCAAGGTAGTCCGGCAGGAGACCTTTATGTTCTTATTAACATCAAGCCTCATGAAATATTTCATCGCCAGGGAAATGATATCCACATTACCATTCCCATTTCTTTTACTCAAGCTGTTCTGGGTGACGAAATCGAAGTCCCGATTATCGAAGGGAAAGCTTTGTTAACCATTCCGGCCGGAACGGCTTCAGAAACCCTCTTCCGTCTGAGAGAGAAAGGCCTGCCGAGTATTCATGGCTCTGGCCCAGGAGATCAAATGGTGAAAGTTCGTATTGAGGTACCCAAAAAACTCACAAAAAAACAGAAAGATTTAATAATAGAATTACATGAAGAGAAGCTCAGCAAAAGTTTTCTCAAAAGAGTGTTTGGTGGATGACTTTAAAATATTCAACGCTTTAAATTAGCTGTATAGGAGGTCGAGAACATGAACATCCAACCCATTGGTGAAAGAGTCTTGGTAGAACAAGTGCAAAAAGAAGAAAAAACGAAAGGGGGTATTTACCTCCCAGAAGAAGCACGGCAAGAAAAAAAAGAAGGCACAGTTATTGCCGTGGGAACATTCAAAGATGGTAAAGAGCTACCTCTCAAAAAAGGAGATAAAATCATTTATGGAGGATATAGTAATGAAGAATTTGAACTTCAGGGCAAAAAATATCTTTTAATCGAGTTTAAAGATATAGTTGCCAAGATTATATAGGGGGCGAATAAAAATGAATGCAAAACAAATCCTTTTTAATGAAAACGCACGGCAGGCTCTTATGAGAGGAGTAGATAAGGTAGCAAATACTGTGAAAATAACCTTAGGTCCAAAAGGACGTAATGTTGTTTTAGATAAAAGCGCTTCTCCTCTGGTAACAAATGACGGGGTAACCATTGCCAAAGAAATTGAGCTTAAGGACAAATTTGAAAATATGGGGGCTAAGCTCATTAAAGAAGTGGCTTCCAAAACACAAGATAATGCCGGCGATGGAACAACGACCGCAACTCTTCTTGCCCAATCCATGATCCGTGAAGGATTAAAGAATATTGCTGCTGGCAGTAATCCCATGGATGTAAAGCATGGCATCGAGAAAGCTACTGAGTCTGTGGTGAAGTTTCTTAAGGATAAAAGTGTAGATGTGCAAGATAAGGAAAAAATTAAGCAAGTGGCCATGATTTCTGCCAATAATGATGAAGTTATTGGTGGTTTAATCGCGGAAGCTATGGAAAAAGTGGGAGAAGACGGCGTGATTACAGTTGAAGAAGCCAAGAGTTTTGAAACCAGTCTTGATTTGGTGGAAGGAATGCAGTTTGAACGAGGTTTCGTGAGTCCTTACATGGCTACAGACCAAGAGAAAATGACTGCGGAATTTGAAGATCCCCACATCTTAATCACAGACAAAAAAATAACCACTTTGAAGCAGATTGTTCCCGTTCTTGAACAAGTCGCTCAGGAAAGCAGACCTTTAATCATCATTGCTGAGGACGTAGAAGGAGAAGCTCAAACAGGAATTATCCTTAATATTATGAGGGGAGCTGTCAAGGTATGTGCCGTTAAAGCGCCAGGTTTTGGTGATGAGCAAAAAGAAATGTTGGAAGACCTTGCCATCCTTACTGGGGGAACGGTTGTGAGTGAAGAAAAAGGATTAAATCTCGAGCATTTTGATGCGGAGTGGTTTGGCACAGCGCGAAAAGTAAAAGTTAATAGTGATACCACCATTATTGTTGAAGGAAAGGGAAAGAAAGACCACATTGAAAAGCGCAAGCGGCAACTCGAATCACAAATAAAATTGGCTGACAACGAGTACAGAAAAACGGATCTTAAGAAACGCTTGGCAAAATTTGGCGGCGGTGTTGCTGTAATTAATGTTGGCGCGGCGACAGAAACAGAAATGAAAGAGAAAAAAATGCGCATCGATGATGCTCTTAATGCTACAAAAGCGGCTGTCGAAGAAGGGGTTGTGCCTGGCGGCGGGCTAACGGTTTGGCAGGCCATTTCTTCTCTTGACAAGTTGCATCTAGCCAATGATGAGCAAGTTGGCGTGAATATTGTTAAGAAAGCCCTTGAAGAGCCAATACGGCAAATTGCTGTCAATGCCGGTAAAGATGGTTCAGAAGTTCTGGCTAGGCTTAAAGCGGAGGGGAATGATAAAGTAGGTTATAATGCTAAGAAAGACGCTTTTGAAGATTTCGTCATTTCTGGCGTCATTGATCCAACGAAAGTAGTGCGTATGGGATTGCAAAATGCGGCCAGCATTGCGGCCATGATTTTAACGACAGAAGCCTTAGTAACTGACTTTGATGATGAGAAAGATGAGAAGTCACCATTAATTGTTATGTAGATTTTTTTTCTATTTTTCTTTTTTTCTTGGGCATCTAAAATAGCTGACCTCGTTTAAATGGTGTTATGCAAAATTGAGAAAAAAAGCTAAAAACGTGATGATAGCAAAACGAAAGATTTAGATACCACTATACAGTTGCTACATTTAAGGTATGTGGAAATTTAAGAACTCAGGGAAGATTAACTGAAATTGCAAAACCTACACTTGTTGAAAGACTTTCTACACCTGAATTAGTTTCTCCAGAACAAATTTTTTTAACTAGGGTTATTATTTAAGCTAGATTCTGGTTCACGTTCAGTAGAAATATTTGGAGTTGTTCCTTCAAATTATGTAGGTAAAGAAGTAGAGTTGGTTGAGTCATATCACAAACTTCCTAATCAAAGGTTATTCGTGCAAGAGTTATATGTTGAGGGACAGCGAGTTATAAATCAAGCTGTTTTAAAAAAAAAATCAGAGAGATAACTTTCATCCTCACCGTCATCTGCGATATCAACCCCTTCCACCCCGAATCCATAAACAACATTCTTCCCGCAACAGAAGTGGACAATTTCCATAGAAGCACACTCTCGTCCACCCTAAGTAAATCACCACAACGTTTATAAATAATCATCCTTCCCAATTCATAAACCGTCATTACTACTCTTCTGGGTAGGAGGTCGTGAATGGATAAGCAGCAAGTTCAAAAAGCATTAACGGAATTGAAGAATAATTCTCCCAAAAGAAAGTTTACCCAGTCTTATGACCTTGTTATTAATTTAAAAAACGTCGTCACAAAACAGAATCCTGTTGACATTTTTGTAACTTTGCCTCACTCTCAAGGGAAAAAAGTCCTGATAACTTGCTTCTGTGATCAGCAATTGGCTGAAGATGCCCAGAAAAACTGTGATGTTGTCATTAAGGAAACAGAATTTCCCAAGTATGCAGATAAGAAACTCCTCAAGAAATTAGCTATAACTTCTGATTACTGTATTGCTCAAGCAAACTTTATGCCAAAAGTGGCCCAAATTTTTGGTAAAGTTTTAGGTGTAAGAGGTAAAATGCCTAACCCTAAACTTGGTTGTGTAGTTCCTCCTAATGCTAATCTCACCCCCCTGGTGAAAAAATTAAGGTCTACTGTCCACTTGCAAACAAAAAAGGGAACTAACCTTCAATGCCTTGTTGGAAAGCAAGATCAGTCCGATGAACAGGTTATTGATAATATCTTGGCAGTATATCAAGCCGTTATTAAGACCTTGCCAAATGAACAGCAAAATATCAAGAATGTCACTGTCAAATTCACCATGAGCAAGCCGGTTAAAATCTAAAATGGTAAGCAGCGCTAAACAACAACAAGTACAATCTTTAATTAGGGAAATTCAAAGTAATTCTATCGTTGGCGTCGCGAATATGCAACATTTGCCGGCGCAACAATTACAGAGAATGCGCTCGATGTTGTTGAGAGAAGGCGTAAAAATGGTTATGGCCCGTAAACGACTCTTGCATCGTGCCCTTACAGAGTCCAAGAAGCACAATATTGAGCTTCTTATTGAGAAACTGAAGGGAATGCCCACTCTCATCCTCAGTAACAGTAATCCTTTTGTTCTCTACGCCATGATCCAAAAAAATAAATCGGAAGCTCCTGCTAAACCAGGGCAAACAGCCCCAAAAGACATCATTGTTAAAGGAGGAGTCACAAATTTTGCTCCAGGACCAATAATTTCCGAACTCGCTTCTGTCGGCATTAAAACCAAAGTAGAAGGAGGGAAACTTACTATTATCCAAGATGTCAAGGTAGCTAAAGAAGGGGATGTTATCACTGCCAAACTCGCGGAAACCTTAAAGCGCTTGGACATAAAACCGATGGAAATCGGCCTCAATTTAGTTGCCGTATGGGAAAACGGGATTATTTTTGAAGCCAAACAATTACATATTGATGAAGCTGAATACACTCAAAACTTCATGCAAGCTGCACAATGGTCTTTCAACTTAGCGGTTGAAATAGCTTATCCTACTTCAGACACTACAGAGCTGCTTATTCAGAAGGCTTTCCGTGAAGCGAAAGCCCTTTCGTTAGAACAAAATATTATTACCGATCTTACTGCTGAAGAGATCTTAGAGAAAGTTGAACGCCAAGCTCTCTCTTTAAAAGAGACTGCAGGAATTGAAGTAGGTCCATCTAAACCAAAGCCAGTTAAGGAAAAGAAACTTTCGCCTTCACCATCCCGTGAGAATCGTTCTGATGATATTCCTTCCGCTGACGATTTGATTAAAGCCACAAAAGAACATTTCCGCCATCAAGGAGAGAAGAAAAGTTCTGCCGCCCCCTCACCAGTCTCTGCAGAAAGATTAATAGATGAGGATTTAGGATTATCACCAGTAAAAAAACAAGGGAATGACCAGATCAAAGAAGCGGAAAATCTTTTTAACAAATTAAAAAAAGAAGGAACATTACGAGGTAAATAATAAAAAAGTATAATACTTATATGGAGGGATAAAAAATGGAATACATTTACGCCGCAATGCTGCTTCATAAAGCAGGGAAAGACATTACTGAGCTGGCTGTGGAAGCGGTACTATCCGCCGCGAGTGTTAGTGTTGATAAAGCACGAGTAAAAGCTCTCGTTGCTGCACTTCAAGGAGTAGACATTGATGCCGCCATTCAGAAAGCAGCTGTAGCTGCGCCAGTGGCCATAGTCTCCGCCCCGTCTGGAGCAGGCAGCGGAGGAGCAAAAGCAGACGAAAAGAAAGAAGAAAAAGCTTCTAAAGAAGATCAAAAGAAAGCTGAAGAACAAGCTGCAGCTGGTTTAGGGTCACTCTTTGGATAAAAGATTTTTTTCTCTTTTTTTTCTTCTCATCTGATCTTTTGTCATTTCGTGAAAATATGGTTGAAACTATTGTAAGTGAAGGAGAATTACGAAAAGAGTACCAAGAAAAAAAGAATGAAGCTGGAGAATTACGAATGCAGCTTCGTGCTTTATATACTGAAAAAGATGGCCACTTCTCTCAACTGCGGTGTATTCGTGAACAAATTTCTCGTTGTGTTAAGAACATTAGGACGGTTAAAGAAGAACGTGATCAGTTAACTGGAGAGGTACAAAAGCTAAAAGAAGAGCGCCAAAAATTAAATTGCAGTGTGCAGGAGAAAGCCTTGCAAAAGAAAGAGGTCGAGGAAAAGAAAAAAGAACTCTTCCAAGAAAATACAGTTTATGACCCTCCGCAAGCTATTAAGACCATGATTTTCCATCTCGAAAAAAAAATTGAAACGGAAGTAATCCCTTTTTCCCAAGAGCAGCAAATTCGAAAGAAAATAAAAGAACTAAAAGTTAAATATAAACAAATAGAAAAAATAGGAGAAGTGTGGAAAGAAGCGAACACCGCTTCTGCGAATTTTGCGGAACAGCGCCGTAAAGCTCAGGAATCTCATGAAGAAATTCAGGAGAAAGCCCGTTCTTCACAAGAGAAACACCACCAACTGGCCCCTTTATTTCAGGAAGTAACTAAACTCCGAGAAGAAGAAAAGCCTCTACATAAAAAAGCTCTCGACTGTAAACAAAAAATTGAAGAAACTAAAAAAAACCTGGATGAGATCCAAAAGAGAATTTCTGAATTAATGGTTTTATTAAACGAAGAAAGCGAACGGAATTTTAAGCAAAGAGTCAGAGAAAAAACAGCCGAAGTTCAAGAAAAGATAAAAAAAGGTAAAAAGCTCCGCACCGAAGATATTTTGGCATTTCAAGCCTTACGAGAATGAGCTACCTAATTTTTCCTAACAAATCACTTTTTGAAATAATCCCTTTAATTTCTCCTTTATCAGCAACAATCACGACTGGATAATCACGCAACAGTTCTGAGATAATATGGACACTCGTCGTGGAAGAAATTATGGGCGGCGTATCGTCCATAACATCACCGACCTTTAAAGAACTTATTTTGTGTGGCTCTTCAATAATCTTATCTAAAAGTACTTTTTCCGTCACGATCCCTACAATTTTTTCCCGCGAAAGAACCGGAACTTGTGAAATCCCTTTATTCCGCATCATTTTGATGACCTCATTAACTGAATCCCCAATATGAACATAAACTACTTTTTTATGCATTACCTCCTGTGCTTTTAATTCTTCTTTTTCACGAAGCTCCTCTAATGCTGTAAATATTCTCTGAGCCCTGCTCAAGGTGGGATCTAAAGTTCCTGCTTCGATCTTGGCAATTAAACTCTGCGAGACTCCGGCTTGTTTTGCTAGTTCTTTTTGTGTTAGCCCTAATCTCTTGCGAATCTTTTGCAGTTCTTCTAAGGGAATCATCAGCAATTAAAAGAGCCATCTCTTAATAAATATTTCTAAAAAATATTCCTATTAGAATAATATTGTCAAGATGGTTTATATACGCTCACTTTTTTTCACGACTTCTATGGAAACAGCTTTTCATTCTTTTGAAGCCGGTCGGCGTGCCAAACCAGATGAATTAGAGACGGGGATTGCCGAGTTAATCGGAGCTTCTCTTTTGGAGCGTGATCCTTTCGCCCGCTTTGATTTACGTGTTTCTGGAAAATATCATCGTCATCAACCTTTAGTTGGAATCTCTGGTGAGGTATCAATGTCAGTTTTAGATAAAGAGTATAGACAAGATATTGCCAGAATCGTACGAGAACACTATCGTTGTGTTCATCGTGCTCCTGATGCCACGGTGAGGGTGAGAACTCATTTTAAGCCACAGGAGATTAAACTTGCAGGTAATAGAAACGCGGGAGATTCTGGAGTTGCTATAGGTTTGGCTATTGCTTATACACCTTATAATCTTCCTATAGAGAGATTTCTCGCTGTTGAGATTCGTGATGTTATAGATCAAATTTATCATCACGACGGAAAAATTCCAGATGACCTTGCTAGTCGCTCTGGGGTTTCTCGATTAGAAGGCTTACGAGCTGATGGTAAAGTGGAAGTAAATTTTCTTTACGAAAGAGGTAGAATCAATCGGCATTTTCCCAAACCTCTTGATCTAACCATTGCGGTAGAACATGAAGAACAGCTTTCTCTGGAAGAATTGCGTCATAAATTGGCACTCATCGTCAAAGCCATCTATCAGAAAAATATATCTGGTGCAGGAAAAGAAGATCTTCCTAATAAATCAATTCTTATCAATGGCCTTGGCCCATGGCATGAAGGGGGCTGGAAAGTTGATGAAGGAAGCAGAGAAGCTAAATCCTATCGCGATGGTTTTGCCACCTGGGGTGTTGCTGAGGATTCGTTTAGTGGTGAGGATCCGACAAAAATTTCGGCAACTGGAACATTCTTGGCACGCTATATTGCCTTAGAAGTTATCGCCCTGGAGCTTGCTGATGTCGCAAAAGTTACTTTACAATACAGAATAGGTCAAGAACAACCCGCTTTTCTTAATATCGATACCGAAGGAACATTCCGAAATCATAGAGCCTTGTCTGGTTTTATTGAGATGTGGAAACGCCAGGATCTAAGCATTCCGGCAACGATAGAGAGATTTGGTCTTCGAGATCCGCAACTCTACAGACAAATTACCGAAGCATCAGATTTTTTTCATAATCCAAAATTTCCTTGGAACAAAGTAGACGATAAAAGACACAAAAGTTAATAAATCATCAATTTTAGTAAATTAGAGGAGGATTTAACCATGACACAAAAAACATATCTTTTCACATCAGAGAGTGTTACCGCAGGACATCCAGATAAAATGTGTGACCAAGTGAGTGATGCGATTCTTGATGCTATTTACAAAGACGATCCTCAGGCTCGCGTTGCCATCGAATGTTTAACCAAAACAGGGTTTGTTGTTGTTGCCGGCGAAGTTACGACATCAACATACATTGACATTCAAAAAATTGTTCGTGAAACAATTCTTGAAATTGGCTACGACAAACCAGAATATGGCTTTGAAGGAGCTACTTGTGGCGTTCTTGTGGCTTTATCAGAACAATCACCAGACATTGCTCAAGGGGTAAATGAAGGAGAAGGTCTGCATGAAGAACAAGGAGCAGGTGATCAGGGATTAATGTTTGGTTTTGCTACCAATGAAACCGCTGAATTCATGCCTCTGCCTATCATCCTCGCCCATAAACTAACACAACGTCTTGCTTCCGCCAGAAAAAGAGGAGAAATTTGGTATCTTCGTCCTGACGGAAAATCGCAAGTAACGGTAGAATATGAAGATGATAAACCCAAACGTGTTGATACGGTCATCATTTCCACTCAACATCATCCTGATGTTGATTTACAAACCATCCGCCGTGATATGATTGAAAAAATTATTAAACCAATCTGTTATGAATGGGTAGATGAAAATACAAAGTATTTTATCAATCCTACCGGAAAATTTGTTATTGGCGGTCCAGTTGGTGATGCCGGCGTGACAGGGAGAAAAATAATTGTTGATACTTATGGTGGTTATTCTCGTCATGGAGGAGGGGCTTTTTCCGGCAAAGACCCTTCTAAAGTAGATCGTTCTGCCGCTTATTATGCTCGATATGTGGCAAAGAATATTGTTGCCGCTGGTTTAGCAGACAAATGTGAAATTCAAGTTGCCTATGCTATCGGCGTAGCGCAGCCGGTAAGTATTCTCGTCAATACTTTCGAAACAGGAAAAATTCCTGAGGAACAGATCGTCGAGATCGTGCGCAAACATTTCGATTTCCGACCAAAACAGATTATTGAACAGTTAAAACTACGCCGGCCAATTTACAAAAAAACTGCCGCTTATGGCCATTTTGGCAGAAACGATCCTGACTTCACCTGGGAGAAGACGGACAAAGTTGATCTTCTGAAGAAGGAGAAGGATGCGATTTTGCAAGGGAATGGGATAAAAACTTAGAAATCAAAACAATTATTATCTTAACTTTTCTTTTTATTTAATCTTATTTCTTGCCAGCTCAAAAACATCAGGCGGGAGAACAGATTTAGCCGAAATAAGCCCATAATGTAAATCTAAATCTATTCCTTCTAGGGGAGCATCTAGTTTTTTATAACTAAATTTTAATCCATCTTCTCCAGCAATGAAAGGAAATAAAGAAACTCTAATTTGTTGGTGTGTTGCTAAATATCTAAGAAAAGGAAAATGTGTAGGTAAAATAGCCCGGACACCTTTCCCAACAAAGGTTTGTTCTGCAATAGCAGAGAGAATTGCTGCTCCGTCATCCCCTCTTGTTGCTGTCCCCCATTCGTCTAAGACAACGAGAGAATACTCTTCGCGACCAGTAATTGAAGCATACATTTCCCGAAGCGCTTCTTTCTCTGCGGCAAAACTGCTTTGCGTGTTTGTCCCAACTTGTCGATGTCTCACAAAAATTCGTTCGTGAATTGAAATTCTTGCCGCTGTAGCGGGAACGTAAAACCCCGCTTGAGCAAAATTAACAACGATCGCTACCATATCTGCATACATTGATTTCCCTGCTTCATTGGGGCCTTCGACAATTTCCACCAGATGTTCTTGATCAAAATTAGCTTTGTTTGGTATTAATTTTTGCACGTTAAAGAGAAGGGGATTTAGGCCGTCTTTAATGTCAATAACCCTTTCTTCTTTTGGCAGAATTTCTGGCTTAACCCACTCCTTTTCTTTAAAAAAAGCCGCGAGTCCTGCATATAGAGTAATTTCTTGTGCGACGGATTTTAGCATGCTGCTGATGTAGCGAAATCTTTCCAGAGGATTCTTTTCACCGAGAAGTTCCGTTAGTTCCTTCGGACCGGGCGGTTCTTTTGTCAGAATCTCCTGAAGAGTCTTTTTGAGAGCTGGCACACCTTGCTTTTCATCGCGCATCACATATTTAATCGCTCTTTGTATTCGCCGCAATTGAGGAACAGAAGTATCTGAGAAATCTGGAAAGGAAATCTTTTCCAGTGCTTTTACGATCAAAGGAGCTTCCTCCATGAATCGTTGGTAACAGTATTCAGCAACATCTTTGGCTTCTTCTGGATCGAAAGTAAAGGAATTACCTTCGTGTCGAATATTGTCTGTGATTCTGATTTTTCTTTTAATATTTGCTTTCATAAACCCGATTCCCACCTTTCCTCTTTTACACTGAAAAAGATCCATGATTGCCCAGAGAATCTTCTTCATTGAAGCGTCCAAAGCTCCAAGTTCAATTTCTTCTTGTTTTCTCGAATCTAAGAAATTATCTCTTCTCATAAAATACTCAATTGCCTCTTGACGCTGGGCGATTAAATTGCAATCCGTGAGAGGATTAAGAACCCATTGTGCTACACGCGTCTTATTTAATCCATATCCCCCAAACAAATTGAGAAGTAATGAGGGTAATACTTCTTTAGACCAACTTAATAACTCTCTTTCTTTTTCTCCATAAAGAGCTTCAGCACTGTCTTCATCCAAAATTGTTCTTCGTAAGAATTTAAAATGATCAGTATGAGGGAGAGATCCTCCTACCAGTTGAGGATGCTCTGTATACAAAGGATCAACTTCATCAACCAATACCACGATATTTCCGGAATGAATATTACGTACTTGATCTTTTTTTGTGATTACCAGATCAGCACGTCCAAAACGAGCATTATATCTTGCAGGGTCTTGAGATAATTTTTCTATAGGAACACTCGATATTCTTACTCCAGTCTTAGCCAGAGCTTTATATACTTCTGTTACTTTCTTTATTTCAGTTTCTGGCGGCCAGTAGTAGTAATTAAGACCTTCAAAATCAATTGTTCCTACAAAAACAGCATTAAGATCGTAATGTAATTTTTCCCCAAGCTCTAAAATTCTTACTCTTCCTTCTATGGTCTGCATTAATTCATCGAGCGCCATCTATGATCATTTAAATGGCTTGTTTTTTTAATCTTTCCCCTACTTTCTCCTTTTTAAGAGTTTCTAGCCAGAAATCCTGTTCACTCAACCGATGTAATGGTTGAGTGGACGAACGCACTTTAGTGCGAGGATGAATGGCGTAATCTATTTCTATTATAGCCCATTTGTACTCCTTGGCAA
>Ga0209541_10008097_pt1 | contig 17461 bp, 12 predicted proteins | sample RifCSPlowO2_01_FD_184027 | JGI IMG/M metagenome (GOLD analysis project Ga0209541, IMG submission 184027) | Groundwater microbial communities from Rifle, Colorado - Rifle CSP2_plank lowO2_0.1 (SPAdes) (version 2) | ecosystem: Environmental > Aquatic > Deep subsurface > Groundwater | place...
AGCTGACATTCCCGGACCTTTAGAGAGGACACCAAAACAATCCAATAATCCCGGCCACAAATCTTTATCTTTTTCAAAATATGTTTTTTGTTTATCTGCCAGCTCGAATATATTATTTACTGTTTCCGTACTCCGTTTGGCGACTGTGTATTCAGATTTATATCGACCATGCCTGGCTGACCCTTGCCATTCTTCATCTTTATATTCAACCATGTCAGTGCCTTGACCGAAATATTTTAGCAATTCACGACCACCGTCATTTTTATCATCACCCACCTTTTGAAACATCTCCAGCACCTGACGCACTTGTCCTTCCGGTAGAGAAATTCCATTTTTATCAAAAAAACTTTCTCCCTGACGCACCTTCGCCCAGTCAATTTTCACAAGAGTTTCCGGGGAAACGCTTCCTTCTACGGCAATATTACGCTCTTTTAAAAAAGCTCTGCCATCCGTAATATTTTTCCACGCATCGCCCGAAAAATAATCGCTATGTTCAAAAAAATCTCTACAATTTAAATACTCTTGTTCACCGACTTCTTTTGCATAGCTGATATAATTAAATATCTCTTCTGTTGTCGGCGTGTTATATCTTGAATGCTTATCCAAACTCGTCAACTTTAACCGACCAAACAACTCATCGCGCAAATTTTCCGGAACTTTGTTGAGAATATGGCGAAGTACTGAAATATTCAAAATATCGTCATCGAGGTTGTCCGATTCTTGGCGTAGACCTTTTGTTAACCCTCTTATTACTGGCGAAAATTCTACCACCGGTATCATACTGCTGTAATTGATAAAATAATAGGAGGATATCGCAGCCGGAGTGAGTCTTTGCTTAACCGTAGCCTCGTCCGTATTTACAATGTAATTGGTGACAGTATTAAGCTGTGCGGGGGTCATTCCAGCGACAGTATCCCTATCAAAATCATCAATTTCTTGCAGTTTTAAAATTGCATAAACTGAGGCGATATTTTTAGTAAGATTTTCTGGATATTCATTAACCCTCTTTATTCGCTCCGGCGCACATTCTCTGGCAGTTCTAACGAATAAAAATCCAGTTTGATCATTAAAATCAAAAACGAGTTGTGGAAGTCGCGCGACAACATCAGAAATTTTTTCCACTTCGGGATCTCCCAATATTTTATCCCAATACACATCTTGTTCCATCCATTGTTTTAAGACTGTCGCTTGTTTTTCCGAACCAAATTTAAAAAATACTTTTCTAAGCTCTTGGGGTTTATCCGCTAAAAACCCATCTTCTTTACTTAAGATCTCAACATTGTGCATCTTCTCATAAATTGATTTTCTATCCTCTTTCCAGCGATCCAGAAGCGCGGGATATTTTGCCAAAGTTTTTTCCAAATCTTTTTCATATTTTTCTACTGCTTCGGTTCTTTCTTGCCATTCCTTTTCGCTCGTCGCCGGTCGCGCATATACCCTCCTGCCATTCGCCATCACAGATGCAATCGCTTGCGTCACATTGTGCGCCCCAATTAATTTATTGATATCAGCTGAAAGCAAAGTCCACCACTCCAAAAGACCTTCTATATCATTTTTAGCCATCGCCTCCTCAAGTTTTTTTCCTATTTCAACATCTATTTTCTCTCTAAGATTGTACCAACTATATTCATTATTTTTTGCCGCTTTTTTAAAATCGGCAATAATCGCCTTAAGATCACCGCCATCATCAATTCTTTTTTGCAATTCAGCCATTACTTTGGGATTATCCGGAATTTTTAGTTCACGCCCCTTCAAATAATCCTGTGGAATATTTACTACTTTTTCAACTACACCTAACACCGATTTTTTAAAATCCCGCACTGCTTTTCTACCCTCCTCAGCCAAACCACCAAGGGTGGCACGGGTTTCCACAGCTTCTTTTGAATTGCCGGTGATTTTTGAAGCCGCCGATTTCAAAATACCTAGCTGACTATCAGCATCTCCAATTATGTCTTGAACAAATTTTTCATTATCGCTCTCCGTGCTCTTCAAGACCTTTAGTTCATTGTCTGGTTGTTTTGACTCGTTGTCTCTCATAAATACTCTAACCTCTGATTTTTTTTATATGATCTTTAACAAATGACTGTTTTACCAAATCGATTTTTTTATGGTAGTCTGCCAAAACTTTTCCCTGTTTTTTACTTAAATCTCGTAACTTAAAATCCACCTCTTGTTTTAAAAGTTGTATTTTTTTGATTTGTACCTTTGTTAGTTTGGCCATGTGATATATTTTACTATATGCAAAACTACTTTACAATAGACTAAAAAACATGCATTGACTATTATGAACATTTCTGCTAAACAATACCTTGTCACTCACGATGACTAACCCCAAATCAGAGGTAGCGGAATGTATATCACCAAGTCGATTCTGTTCATTCTCATTCTCCTCGGCCTCTTTATACCAAGCCAAATCTGCTCGGCCAAGAAAACGAAGCCGCACAAGCCGTCACCTACTGCGATGATGGCCAAATTCAAGTGGGCGGAAAATGCCATGGAGAAAGTGAAGGACAACAAAAAGGCCTACTGTGTCCGTCTCACCAAGACGATAAACATGGTAAACAAATTCGTCGGGGATCTTGCGACCTACAAGACCACAGATGAAAACGAGGTATTGATAGCAGGAAGCTTTCCCACCCTCCTCGCACAAATGGAGGACAAGGACAGGAAGGAATGCTCTCTCGATCTCTTCATCACAGAGAAAGACCGCGATTTGCTCCGGCAAGTGACCGCTGAGTTCCGCAAAAGTCGCACCGGTGAAATCTGTATATGCGAAACGGTTCAAACAAGTTACCGTCACGCGACGGAACTCAGAACTCAGTTGGCCGAGTCTTGGATAATCTCTCCAAATGCAAAAAAGGAAAGAGGAGAGATTATTGGAATCCTGATTGGCATCCAGCAGGAAAACAGGGCAATAATGCTCGAGATGCATTGCCCGCACCCATAAATCGCAACATGGCGAACTTCCGCCACTGGCGGGTGGGTTGGGCGACAACAAACACTGCTCGCACTACCTACTCTCTTTCTAAATAGTATTTGGAGATAGAGTAGGACGAGCAGTGTTTTTTATTTACTTGCTTTTATTTATAAAGATAATATAATGACCAAATCAATAGAATAATATGAAAATCTCCATTCATACATTTGGTTGTAAATTAAACCAAGCAGAATCTGATGAATTAAAAAAAGAACTAATCAAAGCCGGTCATATTATTGTGCCAACGAATACCAATGAAAATGTGGCTGTTGTCAGAGCTTGCGCTGTCACGTGTGCCGCCAGTCAATCTGCGCGCGCAATGATTAGACAACTCAAAAAATCCGGCATTTATATTATTGTAGTGGGATGCGTAGAAAATGAGGACATGAAAGAAATTGATCTTGTGGCGAAGGATAATGAGGATGTGGCACAACATATTTTTTCATACTGTCACCCCCGTGTCATCCCGGACCAAGATCCGGGATCCGGTCGTACACCGATACCAAACACCTGGATTCCCGTTTTCACGGGAATGACAGACGAATGCAAACGTGATAAAAAACACGACATAATAATAAACAGAACTCGTGCATTTATCAAAATCCAAACCGGTTGCAATTTTAATTGTTCTTATTGCGCCATCCCCCATTTTCGCGGAAAATCTCAAAGTATTCCGGTCGTTCAAATTATAAAAAAAATAAAAGAAGCGGAAAATGATGGATACAAAGAAATAATTTTAACCGGAGTAAATATTTGCCATTATAATTCGGATAAAATTAATTTGTCGGGACTTTTGGAAATTATTTTAAAAAAAACTAAAATCCCTCGCATTCGTTTGGGTTCACTTGATCCAAGATTAATTACCGATAAATTAATCCGGCTATATAACACAAAACAATTTGACAATTTAGCAATTCATCAATTTTACACATCACGTCTTCTCCCCCACTGGCATCTATCTCTACAATCCGGTTCTGATGAAATATTGAAAAGTATGAATCGTTTATATACTACCGAACAATATTTAAAAATAATATGTAAAGTAAGAACAATTAATCCACTTTTTTCTTTTACAACAGATGTTATTGTCGGTTTTCCGGGAGAAGATGATACGAACTTTAAAAATACATGTAATTTAGTAAAAACCGCTCAATTTTCCAAAATTCACATCTTTCGTTATTCTCCGCGACCCAACACTCCGGCATGCCAAATGACAAATCAAATTTCGGAAAAAATAAAAACCGATAGAGCGTCAACTCTCAAAAAAATTGGAGATACCGTAGCTAAAAATTTTGCCAAGCAATTCGTTGATAAAAATGTGGAAGTGTTATTTGAAAATAAAAAATCCGGTGTCTGGTCCGGATATACACCGGAATATTTACAAGTAAAACGCCACGGCAATAAAAACCTTCAAAACAAAATTATTTCAGTAAAGTATCAATAATCTGTATTATTTTTTCTTCTCTTGTTGCCGGTAAAATTTCATGTAATCTTTTCGCCATCAATTCACGGCCGACGGGATCTGCCACCAAGTCGCTCACAGTTTTAGACAATTTCACTCCGGTAGCAATACGTTGATCAAAATATATTACAGCCTTTTCTTCAGCGAAATGTTTGGCGTTGGCTTCTTGATGAGAATCCGGCATTGGTATTACTATTGCCGGTTTTTTTAACGACGCCAATTCCGTGAGTGTGGCAAAACCAGCGCGACAAATTACCACATCGGCTGATGCGTAGGCATCACGCATTTCTTCTGTAAAAAATTCATACGCGTGATAATTAGGAAATAATTTCACTGCATTTACTACTGCATCCCGCGGACGATCTTTCCCTAACAAATGTATGATATGCCAATCTGCAGGCCAATTTCCCAAAGATTCAACAACCATCTGGTTAATCCTCGTCGAACCGGTACCTCCACCCAAGGCAAAAATAGTTATGGATTTTTCGGGAATATTAAATCGCGCCTTAGAATCTAAATAATTTTTCACTGATAAATCTCGCACGGGATTTCCGATCCATTCCGCTTTATGAAAATAACGAAGACTAATTTCTAAAGCTACAGATATTTTATCCGCTCGCCAAGACATCAAACGATTGGCCAAACCGGGACGAACATCCTGCTGATGAACCCATGTTGGAATATTGAACAAGGCCGCCATCCAATGTAGTGGCACACTTACAAAACCGCCAACAGAAATCAGTAAATCTGGTTTTATTTTTTTTATTAAAAAAAAGGATTGGAAAAAAGCCATTACAACCTTGGTAATATCTACAAAATTTTGTAATGAAAAATATCGACGCCATTTACCGGCTGAAATAACAAAAAAAGGGATCCGGTATTTATTTACCAATTCCCTCTCTGGTCCATTTTTCGTCCCAACCCAAACAAATTCCGTCTCCGGATGTACTTTTTTATACGATTCCGCAATCGCGAGCAACGGCGCGACAGAACCTAACGTACCACCACCGGATAAAATTATTTTCATAATTAGCTGTCATCCCGGCCCCGTTTTTCAACGGGATAAACTCAGCCGGGATCTTTTTTGCCTTCCAGAACAAGATCCCGGCTTTCGCCGGGATGACATTGCACTCCGGAATGACAATTTAATAATCCCTCAACTTGCCGATTATATCCATGTTTTGAATCTTCTCTAAAGCTTTGGCTTCGATTTGACGAATACGTTCACGAGTTACACCAAATTCCTTACCTACTTCTTCCAAAGTATGAGTCACGCCATCTGCCAGTCCAAAACGCATTTCCAGAATTTTTTGTTCGCGTGGAGATAAAGTTTTGACTGCCTCGCCAACATAATCTCGTAAAATTTCCAAACCGGCAGCTCGTGATGGAGAAACATTTTTTACATCTTCAATAAAATCCTGCAATGATGTATCTTCATCGTCATCGCCGCCAACCGGTACTTCAAGAGAAATGGTTTCTTGAGAAATTTTAATAATCTGATTAATTTTTTCGATTTCTTCACCCATTTCAGAAGCTAACTCTTCCGGTGTTGGATCACGACCCAAATCTTGTGTTAACTGTCTTTGAATTTGTTGGAAACGATTAATAGTTTCCACCATATGCACGGGAATACGAATCGTGCGGCTCTGATCGGCTAAGGCGCGAGTAATAGCCTGGCGAATCCACCATGTGGCATAAGTCGAAAATTTATATCCCTTGCGATGATCAAATTTCTTTACAGCTCTAAACAAACCAATATTTCCTTCTTGAATCAAATCCAAAAGCGAAAGAGTCTTGCCGACAAATTTTTTGGCAATAGATACTACTAAACGCAAGTTGGCCTCAATGAGTTTTCTCTCAGCATCCTTATCTCCTCTTTCTTTACGTCGCGCCAAAGATACTTCTTCCTCGGTTTTTAATAAGGGAATTTTTCCGATCTCGCGCAAATACATTTGAATTGAGTCGGATGATATTTGACCCAAATCAAAAGGTAAATCGGTATCAGGATGAGCACCTTGAAATTGTTTCAATTTTTCACCTTGCGCCTTTGATCCACCCAACAAACTTGGCGGCGCTTCAACCATGGTAATACTATTTTTATCCATTATATCCAAGAACCCTTCATACAACTCCATATAGCGTTCCGGTCTACTAAACACCGATAACATCTCGGTCTCTGTCAAAAATCCACGATTACGCCCTTTGTTTACCAAACTCCAAACTTGCTCATCCGTTGGCGCCACAAGCAGTTCCACTTCCGATTGCATTTTAGACTTAAATTTATTTTTGGTAAATTTATTTTTTAAAAACTTTTTTGACTTGGAAACCGCTTTTATTTTAGAAGCGGTTTTTTTTAATTTTAAAAACTTTGAGGATTTATCGGCCTCTTGATGTTTAGTTTTAATTTTTTTGGAACGCGGCTTTTGGCCCCGTTTGTTTTTGTCGACGATGATTGTCTTTTTTCCTTTGGCCATAATTAATTTATACTAAAATATAAGAGACCATTCATTTCACTCAAGAACACTATGTGTCATTTTAAATTCATAATTTCTTGTAAAATTTCGTCCTCGCGAGTTGCATTTTTTTCTACCTGAGCGCGCCTCAATTCTCCCGCCAAAAATTCCTTTTTTTTCTTTAACAATTCTTTTTGAATTTCCGCTATAATAATTTTTACTTCTTGCTCGGCGTTACTTTCATTAAATTCAGAAAAATCCTTTTCCGCCATGAGTAAAAGGATATCTGCAAAACTCTCATTTTTGTCGATCCGATGTAGTTCACGTAATGCGCTAATATCCAGCTTATGTTCAGTATTATATTGCTTTTCCGCCATTTCGTAAAGGGGGAGTGTCGGATGTCCCTCAAAATATTCAGAATGTAACAACAAACGATTTACCCCATAAATATTGGGAAATTTTAGAAATAACGACCAAATTTGATTAACCAATAAATGAAATCGGTCGATCTTGGCCTTAATTTGAGGCTTGACTTGCACAATTTCCGGACTTCGCGTTGGATTTTTTTGCTTCTTTTGGATCATTTCCACTAAAACTGACAAATCAACATTCAATATATCCGCTAATTTTTTGGTCCAACTATCTCTTTCAACAGGATGTGGTATTTTTTGGATTTCATTCAACAAAGCATCAGCCACCTGTTGTTTCTGTCTCGGATCGGATAAATTGACACCGGATAAAATATTTTTAAAATACCAATCCATAACACTCACCGCTTGCCGTACAGCATCAAACCAAATCGTTGGATTTTTTTTTAAACACTCATCCGCATCTTTACCTGCTCCATCAGGAATTTTTATTACTTTAATATTCATTCCCTCTTGCATAGCGATATCTATGCCGCGTTTTGCGGCGTTTTGACCGGCTGAATCAGCATCAAAAGCCATTGTCACATTATTACCGTATCGTTTTAGTAATTTTACTTGCTCGGGTGTCAGCGCTGTCCCGGAAGCCGCGACAACATTTGACATACCGGCCTCATGACAGGCAATGACGTCCATTTGTCCTTCTACTATCACCGCCAAATCTTTTGTTTTAATTTCTTTCTTGGCTTTATCCAAACCAAATAGCACACGTGATTTATCGTACACCGGAGTTTGTGGAGTATTCACATACTTTCCGCCGGTATTTTCATTCTCTACCAAAACACGGCCGGTAAAACCTACCACATTTCCATGAGCATCGGCGAGAGGAAACATGATGCGCCCGCGAAATCTATCATAAAAACCTCGTCCGGTACGCACATCTGCTCCTTCACGTTTGACAGTCAAACCGGACATAACCAAATCTTCTATGCCAAATCCTTTTTTTAATAAATATTTTGTAAGTAAATCCCATTGCTCGGGGATAAAACCAATTTGCCATTTTTCTATTACTTCTTTTTTCAATCCTCTACTTTCCAAATAATCTCTGGCTGTTTTGGAAGCGGGTATATCTAATAAAAATCTATTAAAAAAATATGCGGCCTTGATATTGATGCTCAGAATTCGGTTCTTCTGACTTTTTTGCACTTCATTTTGAAAATTATTTTCTAATTTTACACCGGCTTTATCCGCTAAAAATTTCAGAGTTTCCGGGAAATCCATGCCTTCGATTTTTTGCACAAATGTGAAAACATCTCCGCCTTCCGAGCATCCAAAACAATGCCAAATCTGTTTCTCCGGATGAACCATAAAAGACGGCGACTTTTCCCGATGAAACGGGCATGGCGCTTTCCAATTTGCTCCGGATTTTTTGAGAGGCAAATATTCTTGGATAATTTGCACGATATCCAGTCGATCTTTTATAGATTGAGTGTCGGCCATGCAACAAATTAAAAATTCAAAAATTAAAATGAAAAATTATGGAATATCCATAATATACATAATCGTAATTTAGCATTGATGAAGTAATAATACAAGGCTAAACCTACTCTCTACGCAAGGCATCAATAGGATTCAAATTGGCGGCTTTTCGAGCAGGATAAATACCAAATAACAAACCAATAAACGCGGAAAAACCTACTGCCAGAAAGATGGAAGATAATGGGATGGAATAAACCCAAACCAAACCATAATGGATTGCGGTCAAATAAACCAACAGAGCGAGGATGGCACCGAGTACAACACCCACCAATCCACCCGCTACGGTAATCACAACCGCTTCGCTCAAAAATTGCATCATGATATCTCTCTTGCGCGCGCCCAGGGCTTTACGCAAGCCAATTTCAAAAGTACGTTCCACCACACTCACGTACATTATATTCATAATACCAACACCGCCAACCACTAAAGATACACAGACTAACGCCACTAATAATAATGTAATACCACCAACCACCGATCCCAACATTTCACGAGCTTGATCCATGGTATTAATCGCGAAGTCATCCTTGTCGGGGTCAGTGATATTATGTTCGGTTCGCAGAATTTCGGCCAGTTCCTCCACGGTTTTCGCGGCTAAACCGCGATCCTTCATTTTTGCCATAATATGATTAACATAATCAATGCCTAAAATTCTCTTTTGCATAGTCAGAGTCGGAAGAATTACAATATTATCCATATCCACAAAAAACGCGGAACCGCGTTTCTTGGCTACCCCAATTACGCGAAATGGTTTATGGCGAACATAAATAACTTTCCCAATGGCTACATCGTCGCCAAATAGATTTTCTTTCACTGTTGAACCCAAAACGGCCACTTGCATTAAAGCGTCTTCTTCATCTCTTGTAAACAGCCGCCCTTCGCTCAATTCAAATTTTTCCACTTCGGGCATGCTATATCCCTCCCCCATGATTAGGGTTGTTTTATTCTGCCCGCCATAACTCACTATATCCTGACTGAACACCATTCCATATGCTGAAATAATATTTGGATGCTTGGATACCAGATCAATATCTTTATTTTTCATTGTGGTAATGATGATGCCGGAAGCTTGTCCCACGGCATTTTCACCGGATGTTTGGGCTGTATTGGGAATTTTTACTTCTATAGATATGAGATCCGGAGAAAAAGACTCCAATTGTCCTAAAATTAATTTATCCAATCCTCGTCCGGCCGCCATTATTGTAATCACTATTGAAATACCGACAGCAATACCAAAGCCGGTTAAAATAGAACGGGTTTTCTGCCGTTTCAGGGTATTGATAGATAAATTAATTGTGGCGAGAAAATCCATAATGACTGGATCCCCGTTTTCACGAGGATGACATATTTATTATTCGTATCGCAACGCTTCAATCGGATCCAATTCACTCGCTTTTTTTGCAGGCAATATTCCAAAAACCAAGCCAATACCAACAGACACCACACAACCCATAATAATCGATGGGATAGAAATTACCAAATCCCAGCCATATCCCATATTTCGAGCAACGATAGCAACTAAAATAGAAACTACTGTTCCTAAAATAATACCAAATACGCCGGCCATCAGTGTGATCATACACGTTTCAATCAAAAACTGCCCGACAATATTACGACTCTTCGCGCCCACAGCCTTACGCAACCCAATTTCTTTCGTGCGCTCTTGAACGGCCGCCAACATAATATTCATAATACCAATACCACCCACAACCAAAGAAATAGCGGCGATGGCGGCTAAAAACAAACGCAAAGCGTTAGTAATTGTTGATAAAGTATCCAAACCTTGCGCCATGGAACGAACATTAAAATCATCATTCTCCGGATTTGTTATATTGTGACGATCACGCAAAATTTGACGTATATAATCCATACTTTCGTTAACATTCTCCGGCGCATCCACTTTGAAACGCATGAAACTTACATAATTTATACCCAAAAGTAATTTTTGCGCTGTTTCCAGTGGGACAAAAATTTGGTTATCTTGATTTTGAAAACCGCTACTGCCTCGAGCTTTCATCACCCCGATAATATTAAATTTTGTTTTTTTAATTTTGATGTTTTGGCCGATCGGATCTTCATCACCAAACAAATTTTTCGCGGTTTGACTGGCAATCACGGCAACACGCGACAAACTTCGATCTTCCTCGTCTGTAAAAAATCTACCTGCTGTTAGTGGCGCATCTTCCACCTCTGTCAAACCTGCGTTAACACCAACAAATTTAGTATCTGTTTTTTCATCACGCCAGCTTACCGTATCGATGCCTTTTATATACGATGTATAATTTAATAAATGCGAAAAACCGCTTTTCATAATCGCCTGACCATCTTCATCCTTTAGAGATGTAATGAGCACTCCAAAAACTGAAGCTGGCGGACCTTTTTCCTCTGCCTTGCCCGGCAACACACCGATCAAATCAGAACCCAAACTTTTAACTTGATTGACGATCAAACTCTGTGTGCCCGCACCCACTGAAATTACGATGATCACGGAAGCAACGCCAATAGTAACACCAAGCATAGTCAAAAACGATCGCGCTTTATTACGACCTATAATATGCCACGAGCTATGGACTTCTTGAATAATATTCATGAAATTGTCGAGCTTATTTTTTTAACTCTTCTCCGTCTTTGGACAATTGGCGACTATTCACTTTCACATCTACAGTAATTTCTCCATCCCTGATTTGAAGTATTCTTTTGGCATGTTCCGCGGTATATTTTTCGTGCGTAACTAGAATTATAGTATGTCCTTCCTCGTTCAAGTCTTGCAATATCTTCATGACTTGAAAACCGGACTTAGAATCCAAATTACCGGTGGGTTCATCGGCAAATATTACATCCGGCTCATTGACAAGCGCGCGAGCTATGGCAACACGTTGTTTTTCACCGCCGGATAATTGTCCGGGAGTAAAATGCAAACGATGACCCAATCCCACCGACTCCAAAAGTGTTTTAGCGCGTTTTGTTCTTTCCGCCGGCGCGATATTGGTATACAAAAGCGGCATTTCCACATTTTCTAACGCAGTTGATCTTGGCAATAAATTAAAAGCTTGAAAAATAAAACCGACTTTGTTTCCACGCATTTCTGCCAGATCATCATCTGTTAATTTACTAACATCACGCCCGTCAAAAACATATTGCCCATCTGTTAAGGTGTCCAGAAATCCAAGGATATGCATGAGAGTGGATTTTCCAGAACCGGAAGGACCCATAATTGAAACAAACTCACCTTTTTCTATCTTGAAATTAAGGCCATATAAAACCGGAGTCTCCATGTTTTCACCGCGGTATATTTTAGTTAAATTTTTAATTTCAATCAGGGCCATAGACGTAAAATTTCAAAATCCAAATTCCCAATTTCCAACTTTTGGATTAAATAAATTAACTCTTTATATTGACAATAATCTCTTCGCCAACGCTTAACCCTGACAGGATTTGTGTTTTTCCATCGTCGCCTTTGATGCCAACCTGAACCGGTTTTTCAACTTCTCTTTCATCTACCAACACACGCACATATTTGCCGATGGTGTTGGTGCGGATAGCTCTTGTTGGCATAAATAGAGCATCGTCAACACTGGCAGTCGTGACAGTGACGTTGGCTGTCATTCCGGGTTTTATCGGTTTATCTGTATCGTCCAATCCCACTCGTATTTGATAATAAACAACATCTTGCACATCAGTTGAGGCCGGATCTATACTAATAATTTTTCCGGTAAATTTTATATCCTCATCAAAAGCATCCAAAGTGATAGTCGCCAAATCATTCAATTTTAATTTAGAAACATCAGTTTCCGGTATATCTACTTTTATCTCATAATGTGGAGATAACATTTCGATTGCGACATCGGCGCTTGAAACAAACTCACCTCGTTTTTTATTTACTTTAGTTACAATTCCATCAATTGGAGCCAACAAAATTGCCTTATTGCGATTAGCAACCGCGGCCGCAAGCGTAGCTCTATAATAAGCAACATCCACATCGCGAGGAGGATTTTGAGCATCCTTCAACGCCGCTTCCGCTTTTGCCACAAGCGCTTCATAAGAATAATAACTGTTGCGCGCGGTATCTATCGCGTGATATTCATCCAAAAGACCGGCATATTTAGAGGCGACATTGGTACGAGCAGTTTGTATACCTGTTTTTAAATCATCTAACTCAGCAGTTGAGAGATTATTTCCGGGATAAGTAGCATTCAAAACATCTAACACCTTAAACAACAAATCTTTCATCGATGACAAAGCTACCTTTCCCTGATCCATAACACTATTAATTTTATAGTGCTCAGACTTATCATTTATATTATTTACAGCAACATCAAAATTATTCTTAATTATTTTAGTTGCATAATAATTATTTTTGGCATTATTTAAAAAATCAGGAGATAACGTCGACAGCGTATTCTCATAATCATCATTCGCAAATGTATTATCCACTCCCAAGATATTATCAGCGGAAATTAAAGCTGATGAAATAATAACCTGAGTTGATTGTAGGGTCGCCACAGCGTCATCATAGGCATTCTGCACCAATTTACTGCTTTCAGACCCGGGCAATGGACCTTGTATGGCGGATAAATCCGCTCGAGCCTTATCCAAAGAGGATTGTAATTGAGAAATATATTCAAAGGTGTTGCCGGCTAATTTTTGATTAAGATTAGCGCTTGCCTGAGCAACTGATGCATTGAGATCAGCCATACGTAAATTAGCCAACAAAGCGCCCGCTCTTACCGACATACCTTCTTTAGCTCTTACTACATCCAGAGTACCTGCGGTCTCAAAACGCAACGAAAGCGCATCTACAGAATCAACATTTCCGGTTGCTTCCACACTTTGTTTCAACAAACCCTGTTCAACTTTAGCCATTTCATACACTGGCGGTTGATGACTTTTTTGATAGCTTGAATAACTTAAACCAACAATTATTAATAATAAGATAATTGTAGGAATATAAAATTTCTTGCTTTTAATAATTTTTCTTGTTTTTTCCCACTTACTTAATTCGACTAGAGTATTCACATTATTCGTTGTATTTTCTTCATTCATAATATTCAAATTATTTCTTCAAATGTTTGGTGATTTGTGCGAATCTATTGACCCAACCTTTCCCAGCCGGTCGCCTGTTTCAGATATTCATCCTTTATTTTATTGAAATAATTTTTAGCCGCCTCATATTCATTCGGAATAACACCATCAAGAATAGCTTCTTCAATCGCTTCCTTTATTTTCCCCACAGTCGGCCCCGCTCGGAGCCCCGATTCCTTCATAATTTCATCACCACGCATCGGGGATTGAAAAGCGCGCAGCTTGTCTTTTACCAGTACTTCTTCAATACGCTTACGTAAATTTTTATAATTTTCTTGTCGTTTTTTTAATTTATAATGATTGCCGGTGGTAATATCACTAACTCCTAAAATCAATAGATCATCCAAATCATCACCCAAACTGACAATCAAACGACGGACGGCAGAATCAGTAATGCCCTCGTCCATGAGACTGATGGGCTGTTGATGCCAACGCACCAACTTGGAAACATATTGAGTCTGATCTTTAGAAAATCGCAAACGACGGCAAATATCCACTGATAATTTCCTGCCAAGATGTTCGTGCGCGTGAAAAGTCCAGCCTGTGCCGGTCACAAATTGTTTTGTTCCTGTCTTACCGATGTCATGCAATAATCCGGCTAACCTGAGCATGATTTTATCCGATCTTTCAGCAATATTATCCACCACTTTAAAAGTGTGTACTAAATTATTTTTATGCTGATGCCCGTAAATTTCTTCAACACCATCCAGTTTCGCCACTTCCGGCAATACTAAATCCAGCAGATGTGTTTGAAACATAAGAATCAACCCCACTGATGGCTTGGGACATGATAATAATTTAATCAATTCTTCTTGAACGCGTTCCGCAGAGATTATTTTAATCCTTTCCCGATTGCGATAAATCGCTTCCAGAGTGGCAGGATCAATAGCAAAATTCAATTGAGCGGCAAAACGAATAGCCCGCATCATTCTGAGCGGATCATCACTAAAAGTAGCATCCGGAGCTAGAGGTGTTTTTAAAATTTTATTTTTAAGGTCTTCTCTCCCACCAAACAAATCAACAATGTCATTTCGACCGAATGAAATGAGTGGAGAAATCTCTTTACTTCCAAACTTCAAGGGATTCCTAGATTTCACTCGGAATGACACTTTGTTCACCGGAACCGCCATGGCATTAACAGTAAAATCTCTTCTAGACAAATCCTCTTCCAATGTTGTCGCTTCAACTTTTGGTTTTCTGGATTGGGTGTCATATTTTTCACTTCTCGCTCCAGCAAACTCAATAATTATTTCTTCCTCGCTTCCAATATTTTCCTCAATTTTGATTTTTGATTTTTGATTTTTGATTTTCATAACATAGCGTGCGGTATCAAAATCCGGAAATTCCACCAAACTTCCTTCTTCCTTCATCACAACATCCAATTTGCGAGCAAACTCCAAACCACTTCCTTCCACAACAAAATCTATATCTTTTTTTTGCGTAAGTCCCATCAATAAATCACGAACAAAACCACCAACCACATAAACTGAGATTTTTTCTTGCTTGGAAACTTTATTTATTGTTTTAAATATTTTCTTAACGTCCATACTTATTCTAATTTCAACATCCTATGCTTTTTTAGTTTTCCCGATTCTTTTTTGTGCGGTTTCCTCCTCGATCCAACCTTCTTTCACCAAGGCTTTGATGGAATTCTCCATAGTAACCATACCATCTTTTCCACCGGTCTGAATTGCGGATTTGATTTGAGAGATATTATTTTCCCTGATTAAATTTGCCACAGCTGAATTATTAACGAGAATTTCACGGGCCGGCACTCGCCCACCATCTTTAGCAGGCAAAAGCTGTTGGGCTATTACTACTTGCAAAACTGCAGATAATTGGATTAATACCTGTTTTTGTTTCGATCCTTCAAACACATCCACAATACGCTCAATCGCCTCGGCCGCGCTTGATGTATGCAATGTGGAAAATACCAAATGACCGGTTTCTGCGGCGGTCAAAACCGTGGCGATAGTTTCCGGGTCGCGCATTTCCCCCACTAAAATAACATTTGGATCTTGGCGTAAAACATGTTTTAGCGCGGAAGCAAAAGACTTTGTGTCGATGCCCACCTCGCGTTGTTCGATCAAACTTTTATCATCTTTAAACATAAACTCCACCGGATCCTCCACTGTCACAATGTGGGCTTTGCGAGTTTTGTTAATATGTTCGATCATGGCGGCCAAGGTTGTTGACTTACCGCAACCGGTAGGCCCGGTAACTAATACTAAACCATCTAACAAATTAGGAATTTCGGTTAGGATTGGTTCGAAATGCAAATCTTCTACGGTCGGCACTTCTGATGGGATAAGACGCGCACTCAAACCGATATTTTCATTTTGTTGATGTAAATTAACACGAAAACGTACATCATCTTGTTCATAACTCAAATCTAGTTCCTTTTCTTCTTTATACTTATCTTGCTGTTCTTTTGTTAGAAGACCCATTATGGCGGATTCCAACTCTTTATTATTTAATTTTTTATCAGATAAATTTGTCAACTCGCCTTCAATACGCAAAGCCGGCAATTCTCCACCCACCAAATGCAAATCAGAAGCATCCCGCTTCACAGCATCTTTGAAATAACTTTTAATGTTCAACATATCCGTATTGTTATACTTATTTAACAGAAGTATATTATCACAAGTTTTTGCCCTTGAAAAGCGCAAAAAAATATGATATGCTCTTAAACATATCGGGTTGTAGCTCAGTTGGCTAGAGCGCGTGGTTCGGGACCACGAGGCCGCAGGTTCAAGTCCTGTCAGCCCGACCAAGTTAAAAAGGAAAGACAAAAAAACAAAAACATTTTACAACACTTTCTGCTAAACGGGCCTTGCCCGCCATAGCCGAAGGCGAAGGCGGGCTATAGCGAAGTTGGTATCGCGCATGCATGGGGTGCATGAGATCGTGGGTTCAAGTCCCACTAGCCCGACAATTCAAGACAATCGGTTTTTTCACCGGAATAAATATTTTGTTCGGCCAAATGGGCGGCGGCGTTTTCGGCGTAATCACCAAGAATTTTAAAACCCCCTGTCCACAACCACGATACTTTTCTTCCCCCGAGGCGGCGGTTCGTTCCGTGTTCGGACACAAATGTCTTAATTTCGTGAAAATCGTTTGACGTTGCCAATTTTTTGGCTTGATGAGCGGCGTTCCAGAAATTTCGCAGGGGTTCGATCCATGCTATCCCTTTTCGCTCCAAAGCAGACTTTTTTTGAAAAAGGTCTGTTTTTATTTTAATCAATTCCTCTTTCTTTTGGAGATAAGTTGCTTTATCAATCGTATTGTCTAAATAAGAATCAACCAACTTGTTTAATTTCTGTTCTGCATCATGAGTTTTGTTTTCTAGGTTTTGAAGAAAGGAGGAGTTATCATTTTTTAATTCTTTTTCCCACTTCTCAATTTGGGTAAGTCCTCGGTCGCGCCATTCATCGGAGATAGCAACCGTTTGAAGTTGTGTTTTTATTTGTTCCGCAAGTTGGTTATCTTGAAGATACTTTTGCGAACAGGGCCCGAGTCTTTTTGTACAACGGTAGTAGCGATACGTTCCGCCTCTGCCGTGGGCAAATTGAGCGGTAATAGC
>Ga0209541_10008099_pt1 | contig 17459 bp, 22 predicted proteins | sample RifCSPlowO2_01_FD_184027 | JGI IMG/M metagenome (GOLD analysis project Ga0209541, IMG submission 184027) | Groundwater microbial communities from Rifle, Colorado - Rifle CSP2_plank lowO2_0.1 (SPAdes) (version 2) | ecosystem: Environmental > Aquatic > Deep subsurface > Groundwater | place...
AAATTTGCTCTTCATTAAACTCATAGGCATTTACTGCATTAAGCTGCAAAGGTTTTTGGTTTCCCAATTGCCAGTTTTGGCTCTTCAACAGCTATTTTTTCAACAATATTCTCATTTCCAGGCACAGGCATATTTGAAACCGGCTGCGCAGGCTGCTGAGGCGCGCATGCAAATACCAAAATCATCAGCGATAACAGCAAAATAAAATATTTTTTCCTCATTTAACCCGCCAAATGGGGGAGTGAATACTGACCAAAACTACATATGGGCGGTCACAAGCCACTTTAGCATCTGGGGATTATTTGGAGGTTCAGAGCCAGCACCATCTCCAGCACCAAGTAGTGGCGGAGGAGGCGGTGGTAGTAGCGGTTCTATTTTCAGTTGGCAATGCTCAGCGTGGTCAGAATGCGCACCAGCTGGAACACAAACAAGGACATGCGATCTTGTTCCAGGCTCAGGTGGCGCAACAACAAAACCAGCAGAAACTCAAACATGCACATATGCAGCTCCACAACAGAGTACCGAGTTAAGTGAACCGCAATCTCAACAAATCCAGCAAAAGCAGAGTGGGCAACCAGCAAAAGAGCAGCCACCAATTCCAACAGGAGCAGCTACAGCAGGCCAAAAGAAAGGATTAGGAGGCATTACTGGCAGAGCAATATCAACACTAACAAAGCCTAGTGGCATTGCAGCAATAATTGTTTCTATTTTGGTGTTAGGAGGGGGATACACAGCTTACTATTACTTATATAAGAAAAAAAGATAATATTTTTCTTTTTTCTTGAATGAAATTACAATTTTCTTTTTTTGGCTCACCCAACCATAACCTTTAAATACCACTATGCTATATCTTGCATTAACAGAGAGAAGAGAAAGGAAGTTACTCAATTCTTCTCATATATTGAGATGATAAATACGAAATTAAAGCCAGTCTTGCCAAGCTTAAGGGAAAAAAAGCGTTATTTGGTATTTGAAGTCGTCTCAAAAGAAAAAATAAATGATGCTGAGCAAGTTTCAAATGCCATATGGAATGCTTCATTGCAGTTCCTTGGTCAGCTTGGAGCTGCAAAAGCAGGAATAATTGTATTAAACAACAAATGGGACCCAAAGCTCCAGAAGGGCATAATGAGGGTAAGCCACAAACATGTTGATGCTGTGAAGGCGGCATTAATATTTGCTGACAAAATTGACAACAAAGATGTTATTTTCAGGAGCTTGGGGGTTTCAGGGATATTGAGAAAAGCTGAAAACAGGTTTTTGAAAGCAGCAGCGTAGGTTTTTGAAAAAATCGTAGGAGGAATAAAAAATGCAACAGCCAATGCCGCATCAGTTGATGGGTTACGATAGGGCAATAACAATGTTCAGCCCTGACGGGAGATTATTGCAAGTAGAATATGCTAAAAAAACAGTAAGGCAAGGATCAACAGCAATCGGAATGGTGTGCTCTGACGGAGTCCTGTTGGTAGCGGACAAGAGGGTTGTGGATTCTCTGATTGTGCCGGAGTCAGTTGAAAAGATATGGCAGATTGACGAGCATATAGGGGCGTCAGCATCGGGAATTTTGAGCGATGCTCGCGTTCTCATTGACAGGGCCCAGTTAAGGGCGCAGCAAAACAGGGTGACCTATGATTCAGAGATTGATACATTGACAATTGTAAGAGAAATGTGTGATTTAAAGCAGGTATGCACCCAAAGCGGCGGCTTAAGACCTTTTGGAGTGTCAGTTTTGGTTGCGGGCATTGATGACCATACTCCAAGACTGTACGAAACAGACCCGATAGGGATATACTTCCAGTACATGGCAACCGCAATCGGCGAAGGCGAAATTGAAGTTGAGGAAATCTTGCACAGCGAGTACAAGCCCAGCCTGACGATAGATGAAGGATTAAAATTATCATTAAAGGCATTGAAAAAAGTTTTAGGGGAAAATTTTAAAGTTGAGAGGATTGACGCAGCATACATCAATACAACAGAAAAAAAATTCAAAAAGCTGGTAAAATCAAGGATAGAGAAAACAGCATCAGAGCTGAAAGATGACAAAAAGCCAGCAAAGAAATAAAGTGAAAAATAATGGTCACAGTTGATGAAGCCATAATTGCAAGGCTGAAAACTCATGGGCAGAACTTTGAGATTCTTGTCGATTGCACAAATGCGCTTGCCTTGAGGGAGGGGAAAAATATGGATATGCACGATATTCTTGCAGCCATGCAGATTTTTTCTGATGCGAAAAAGGGATTGGCAGCCTCTGAAAATGCAATGAAGCAGATATTCGGGACAAGCGATGCAGAAGAGGTTGCAAGGCAGATTGTCCAAAAAGGCGAGATCCAGCTAACGCAGGAGTACAGGGAAAACATAAGGGAAGGAAAAAGGAAGCAGATTATCTCAATAATACACAGGAACGGGGTTGACCCGAAAACACATCTTCCCCATCCTCCACAAAGAATTGAAAACGCATTTATAGAGGCAAAATTCCATGTCGATGAATTCAAGTCAGTCCAGGAGCAGGTTCAGGAAGCATTAAAGCAGTTGAGGCCGATACTGCCAATAAAGTTTGAAGTAAAGGAAATAGCAATCAAGATTGCCCCTGAATACGCCCCTAAATGCTATTCAACTGTGAAAACATTTGCCACAATACTGAGGGAAGACTGGCAGAGCAACGGCTACTGGGTTGCTGTTGTTGAATTGCCCGGGGGAATGGAAAGCGACCTTTACGATAAATTGAACAAAATTTGCCATGGAAACGTGGAGAGCAAGGTTTTGAAGATAAAATAAAAACAATAACTAAACTCATTAAACTAAAAAATTAAAAATCACAATTAAAAATTCAAAGGTGAGAAAACAAAATGTCAGAAATAATTGTTAAGGACAAGGAAATTTCAGTTCCCGGCGAAACATTGGCGGTCGGAATGGACATACTGCCTGGCAGCGGAACTTACAGGGATGGAGAAAAAATTGTTGCAAACAGATTAGGTTTGGCGATGGTGGATGGAAGGACAATAAAGCTGATTCCTTTGTCAGGAAGGTATATTCCCAAAACAGGCGACACAATAATCTGCAAGGTTATTGATGTCGGCTTTAATGGATGGAGGATTGATACAAACTCTGCTTATTCCGCAATGATGTCGATGAAAGACGCAACATCAGAGTTCATTGCGAGAGGAGCAAATTTAACCCAATATTATGACCTTGGGGATTATATTGTATGCAAGATTGTGAATGTCACAAGCCAAAAACTGATTGATGTCACAATGAAAGGCCCCGGCTTAAGAAAATTAAAAGGCGGCAGGATAATAGAGGTAAACACAAACAAAGTGCCCCGCATTATAGGAAAACAAGGATCAATGGTCATGATGATAAAAGACGCAACAAACTGCAACATATCTGTTGGCCAGAATGGGTTGATATGGATTTACGGCGAGCCAATGAACGAGCTGCTTGCAGTGCAGACAATAAGAAAAATTGAGAAGGAAAGCCACTTGAGCGGATTGACTGACAAAATAAAGGAGTATTTGGAGGAGAACACGAAAAAATGACTTACAAGCAAAGAATTGACGGAAGAGGCTTTGATGAAGCAAGGCCGATAGAAGCGAAAGTTGGAGTTATAAAAAGGGCGGATGGTTCTGCAATGTTCAAGATCGGCAACACATGGGCGTATGCCGCGGTTTACGGTCCCAGAAACCTGCATCCAAAATTTTTGCAGGACCCCCAAAAGGGAATATTAAGGTGCAACTACAACATGATGCCTTTCTCAAGCTCAGGCGAGAGAGTTAGGCCAGGTGGTTCAAGAAGATCAAAGGAAATTTCTTTGGTAACACAGAAAGCATTGCTTCCTGTTTTGGATTTGGAGGAATACCCAAATTCCGTTGTTGATGTTTTTATAGAATTGCCTCAGACAGAGGCTGGATCGAGATGCGCCGGCATATGCGCAGCATCGATGGCATTAGCTGATGCAGGATTGAACATGAAAGACCTTATAAGCGCGGTTTCTGTTGGCAGGGTTGCTGACAAGCTGCTTGTTGACCTAGATTATTCTGAGGAAAGCTATCCAGATGTGGCTGTTGCTGACATTCCGATTGCAATCATGCCAAACTCCGGAAAAATAACATTGCTGCAGATGGACGGCGAAGTCAAGAAAGAGGAACTGATGAAACTGCTTGAAATGGGAAAAAAGGTTCTGATGGAAATTTATGAAATACAAAAAAAAGCGCTGAAGGAAAAATATCACGAGGTTGAGGTATAATGTACAGAGAACTTAGAAGCCACATCATAAACTTGTTGAATGCTGACACAAGGCTTGACGGAAGGAAACTGACCGAATACAGGAAGCCGATAGAAGTGGAGCACAATGTTGTAAAAACTGCAGAGGGCTCTGCAAGGGTAAAAATAGGCGAGACAGAGGTAATGGTTGGAATCAAGCTGGAAGTCGGCGAGCCGTATCCTGACACACCTGACGAAGGAACAATAATTGTAGGAGCAGAATTATTGCCATTGTCAAACCCTGAATTTGAGCTTGGCCCTCCGGGCATACAGGCAATAGAGCTTGCAAGGGTTGTTGACAGGGGAATAAGGGAAAGCAAGGCACTGGATTTCAAGAAACTGTGCATTGAAAAAGGCGAGAAAATATGGATGGTTATCATTGACATATGCCCCATAAATGACGCAGGCAATTTGTTTGATGCTGCTTCGCTTGCTGCTTTGGCAGCCCTGAAAAGCACAAAGTATCCAAGCTTTGACGGCGAAAAGGTTGATTACAAGCAGAAAACCGACAAAAAGCTGGAATTGGAAAAGATGCCGATTGCAGTCACTGTGATAAAAATAGGCGACAAGTTCATTGTCGATCCGGATACAGAGGAAGAGATGGCAATTGACGCAAGGCTTACTGTTTCATCAATAGAAAATGGAACTTTATGCGCTATGCAGAAAGGCGGAGACTTTCCTTTGACAATGCAGGATATTGACAAGATGCTCGACATCGGGATTGAGAAGGGAAAGGAATTGAGGAAATACCTGTAGTTTTTTCCTTAATTGCTGTTTTTCTTGCAAACTTTTTTAAAGTAGATAATCAACTTCAATGAGTAATGGAACACATTGGTATCGTGCAGCTTGTGAAAGAGTCGCTGCAAAAAATCCATCTTGACAGCGGAGCGCCGCTTGCTGAATTCTACATTATGACTTACGCCATTAACGGCACGGACAAAAAAATAAGGATTTACAGGATAAACGGCAGGAAAATGAACATTATCGGAGAGCTTAAATTTCCTGCGGGCTTGGAAGGGAGCCTGGAGATTGAGGGCAATTTGTCTAGGCTGCGCAAAAGACCGATGGAAGTAACAAGCAGAATGCTGATGCAAAATGCGCAGGCGCTTCATGGAATAACAGACTACCTAGCCCAAAATGGCTTCAGTGTGAGCTATGCGTGATAAAATGGACAACCAATTAAAAGAAAAACTCCAAAAATACTTTGAGCTTACTTCTAAAGCTCTTAAAAAAGTCAAAATTGTCGAAAAGCACAAAAAAGAAGCGGAAGATTTTCTTGACTTGGCGCAAAGATACTTTGATGATGCAAGGTATTTTGAGAAGAAAAATGATTTAGTCAATGCTTATGGTGCAGTTGTTTACGCCCATGCTTTTCTTGACATTGGCGCAAGGCTCGGATTTTTTGATGTAGGCAAAGACAGCGAACTGTTCATGGTGGATTAATACCAAAACGGGATTGTCACAATCCACAGGAAGTTGCTGACCACAAGAAATATCCCTATTCCGGCTATCATTGATTCACTTTGCAGGTATGGAACCAAATATTGCGTTATATAATAAATATCCCAGCCTGTGAAATGCGATATGAAAGCAAGAGATATTGCTAAATCTACCTGATTATGGAATATGGACAGCATAACCATACCAAAATGGTTTGCCAGGTCGCTAAATTCATTGATTATATCCAAGAATATGAAGATTATTAATACAATAAACGCAATCACATACACCCAGTCATTTAGCTTCAATGAGAAGAATTTTCCAGTTAATCCAAGAAGCAAAAGCCCGCATACAATGCCAACAATTGCATCCTCCGCCTCGAATACCGTTTTCATTAATATTACCTTTATCTTGCAGATTTATAAATCTTGCTCAAAAAGAAATAGTAATTTTGAAGTGGTGACGAAGAGAAAAATTTTTATATATGGCCTTATCCTTAGGGAGTTATGCCTCAAAAAGTACTACCTGTACTTGTGGAATTGGCTACAACAGATTTAAAGAGGGATTATTTTGTTGGTGCTTCATTGGACGACGTATTGAGAGACACAGGTGGCGGAATTAAGTTTGCAGATGCAATATATTCTTCTCACAGAGTTGTAGACCCATCTCAAATACAAGGGTTGAATAGGAGATTATACACTTTAGGAAGCAGATGTGTCCAACGAGGCACTTCTAAATCTTTCTCCAAACATTAAGATGATTTCTTAAATCCCAATTATAATCTATTTCCTTCCAAAGTAAAAGAACTTGTCAATGCTTACATCCTTTGGCTCGTAGTCGCCGTAGCGAGGCCTTACAGGCTCTGCGTTCTTTTCAGCGCCGCTCTTAAATTCTGTTCTTTTTTCTCCTTCAGGCCTGCAGTCTACTATTTTGACTTCTTTTTTTGGCTGTGAACCCTGATTCTGATTTTCCTGCTGCGGCGCTTCAACCAAAGTTCTTTGGACAGGGCGTGTTTGCTGAGGAGGCTGGAACTGCAGCCTTGAAATCTGGCTTTTGAGGGAGTTTATTTCACCGGCTTGGGAACAGGCAGTCTCTTTAAGGGCATTGATTTCCTGCTGAAGCTTTTTTGTAGCCATCTCTATGATTAACTCAAACCTTTTTTGGGTGAAAACATCCAGTTGCTGCTCCATTTTTATCACAATAAATTTTATTTATATTAATTTATTGAATTTTTTATTGTTTTTCTTTATACTTGCCTCTAATCTGTTTAATATCAAATTAAAAAATTTAATAGCTTGAGAGCTTGTTGCCGAAGTTTTCTCTTATAAACTGCACCATCATGTCGTTGCCGGCAAGCTGGTACGTCTTTAATGCGGTTGCGAGCAAGCCTTCCCTTAAGCAGACATCTCCCAAAGAGCTTAACTTGTCCTTGTCATGGGCCAGTTCATAAGCCTTTGCAGCATATCCAATCTGTCTTTCTCTTAAGCATTTGTCTCCGATCTCAACAAGCTTATGTGAAGAGTTTATTGCGCTGAATATCTCAATGGCGTAATCCCATTTGCCCTTTTGGAAGCACTCATCTCCAACCTTGGTTAAGCTTTCAGCATCATTGCAGAGCCTGAATGATTTTATGGCATCGGCAAAATGCCCGTTTTCAAGGCATTTCTTTCCAACCTTTAGCAAGTGCTCATTTGAGTCTGCAAGCCTGTAGGTGTCAATCGCATTGCTGAACAGTCCAACTTCCTCATAATTCTCTCCTACCTCAACAAGCCTTTGCCTGTTTCCAGCAAGAATAAAAGCCTTTACAGAATCATTCATGTTGCCCCTTCTTATGTACTCCTCGCCTAAGGCGTTAAGAAGCTTTGACCGTGTTGCCTCGTCAAACATGGAAAGGTTGACATTGTCAATTCCCTTCTCAAGAAGCACAGGAACAATCCTTTTGAAATTTTCTATATCTGACGATTGATGGCCGATAAATCTTTCATTTGAATCAGCAATCTCGGCAACCATTTTCTTTACTATTTTGTCTTCATCGACTGACATTCCATATCACCTTTTTTCTCAACATTAACTAATTAAAATTAAAAAATTTAATCAGTGAAGTAGTCAATTCCAAGCTCATCGCTGAATCTCTTGGCTTCAATCACTCTTGTTTTCTTGTCTGCCTTGCCGAGTATCCATGGCGAATTAACTCCTGTAATAATTGTCATGACAGCCAGCTTGCCTTTCATGCTTTCAGAGACTCTTGCTCCCCAGATGACATTTGCATCCTGATCAAGGCTTTCTGTCACAAGCTCGCCGATTTTGTTAACTTCGTCAAGTGTCATGTCAGGACCACCTTCCACATGGATTAAAGCGCCTGTTGCGCCTTTGTAGCTTATTTCCAGCAATGGGTTGCTTAAAGCGCCTTTTACAGCTTCTTCTACCCTGTTTGTTGTATCGGAAACTCCAACTCCAATTGCAGCTACTCCTCCATCCTGCATAATGGCCTTTACATCAGCATAGTCCAAGTTGACAAGCGATGGAACTGCTATTGTCTCTACAATTCCTCTTATCATTGTTGAAACTAGTTCATTCGCAACTGCAAATGCCTGCTGCACCGGCAGATTTCCTGCAATGTTTACTAAGCGATTGTTGTCAATCACAATTACTGTGTCGCTTGTTTGCCTAAGCTGCTGCAGTCCAAATTCTGCCTTGTCAATTCTTGCCCTTTCGATCTTAAATGGCATTGTCACAGTTCCAATTACAATAGCTCCTGAGTCTTTTGCCACTTGCGCTATAATAGGTGCTGAGCCTGTTCCTGTTCCTCCACCCATGCCAGCGCACACAAATACCATGTCAGAGCCCTTTAGAACTTCTTTTATTTCTTGTATAGTTTCCTGCGCTGCCTTTGCTCCCTTGTCAGGGAAGCCACCGCATCCTAAGCCTCTTGTGATCTCTTTTCCGATTAGAAACCTTTTGTCAGCTTCTGTAATCTCCAAATGCTGCTTGTCTGTGTTACAAGCGAGAATTTCAGCGCCTCTTATTCCTTTCCTGTACAGCCAGCTTACCATATTAGAGCCAGCTCCGCCACAGCCAATAACCTTAATATTGGCATGACCTACCTGCAAATCATCGTTTTGCGCAACACTTTGTTTAAGCGCACTTTCAATAACAAAATCCATTGCCATTTTAGATACACCTCAGATTTTTTAGCTACAATAACTCCAATTATTTAAAATTGGAAGTGTTTTAATATATGAACTAGTATATAAATATTACTATTTTGTATACTGGTATACTCACCTCATTTTAAAGAAAAATCAGTTTTTTGCTATATTGAAAACAATAAATGGGATTTATAAATCAAACTAAGTTCATTGAAAAGTGGTAATTAATAATCAAACCTTGAGTCCATAGAATCATTTATCAAGTCATTCTCGTCCTTGTACCTCTTGACTATCATCAATCTTGTTTTGCCGCAGTAAGGGCACTTTATCGCCTTCGGGCTTCCTTTTTTGACCGAGAAATTAAACCTGCATTCAACACATATCAAATTGATTGCCTCTCCTTCCTCTGCCTTTTCCAAGCTTAGCTTTTCCTTCTTCTCTATTTTCTGCTGCTTCTCAAGGCATTCAACACAAATTAGCTTGTTGTTCTCATCATACCTTATATTATCGAAATTGAACTCCTTCCTGCATCTTGTGCATGTGTATAGTGAAGTTAAAGGCATTTTGCATCTAATTACTTACCATTGATTAAGAGTTATAAATATTTTGCGGTTTTATTTCCTGGCCTTGCCCTTTTCAATCTCCTCTGTTATATGCCCAATCTCATGCATATTTGTAATATCGTGCTCTTCTTTTTTCGGAGAAATGCTTTTGTCTATGAATTTCACCAGCTTTTTATTATATGCTTCTTTTTCTTTTGAGCTTGTTTTTTGTTTTGCCGGTTTTTGCTCTTTCTGCTGTTTTTCTTCCTCATGCTTGTGGTACTTTCCAATAATCTCAAAGACAAGCCCTTCGCTCGGCCTTATTGTCAAATGCCTTTTAAAGAATGAATGCCCTATGCCAAGCTCTATCAGCCTTGCTTCGTGCAAAGTCGGCAGAAGCGCCAATGATGCAATCAGCCTTAAAATTCCCGAAACCAAAAACACAAGAGTTATGCTTGAAATAACTATCCATGCTGGAATATGGCTTATCAAAAATCCTCCCAATAAGGCGCCTGCAAATATAGCTATGCCCTCAAAGAATTTATAGTAGGCAATGCACCTGATCCTGTTTTCAGGCTTTACAGCGTCAAAGATAAAGTTTGAGGAGCTTAGGTTAAATCCGGCCCATGCCAATCCTGAAAATATTTCAACAATTATTAAATAATAAAAGTTGCTGGAGAACATCCATAAAAATGGAATCAAAGGAGTGAGCATTCCGCTTATGTACAAAACAAACTTTGTGCCGCGCTTGTCTATCATTTTGCCCCAGATGCCCATTGCGATAAAGCTGGCCACCAACTCAGCAGCAACGATTATTGTGAACTGAAGGTAAGTAAATCCAAGGTCCTTCAGCATAAACACAGCAAAGAAAGGGCTTGCGATATATGTTGCGAACTTAAACAAAACAATATAAGAAACAAAATGCCCGTAGTTTGTCTTGTCCATCCTTTTCACAAAATCAAAAAGCGAGAATTTCTCCTCATGAGCCAAATCAGGCTCAGGATTCATCATCATTCCCTTGAAAACTCCGGAAAGGGCTCTTGCAAAAAATGCCGTGACAAACAGGATTGTGAACCCGAGAAATGGGTTTTTCGGCGAGAAATAACTTAATATGAAGCCTGCGGCTAAAGCAGCAATAAATGATGTTGCCCCAACAACACGATTGCGGAGCCCGAAGAATCTTCCCCTTTCATATTTCGGCACAATATCGCCAATCAGGGAATTGCCTACAGGCTGCATTAACTGAACAAATATGGTTTGCAGCGACACATAAACTATAAGAAGGTATTTTTGGCTTGGCGTTGCATAAGGCATAAGCAGCAATGGAATCCACAAAAAAGCATGCGCAAACGAGCTTACCACAAGAATTTTTCTCCTGTCCCTTAGCAATTCAACAAGCTTTGCTGCAAAAAGCTGTATGAAAGCGCCCACCAGCTGCGGGATATAGGTTAAGGCTGCAATCAGGCTGATAGAAGCGTTCAAGGCAACCGCAAAAGGCGTTATAAAAGAGGCGGTTAATCCATCCATCACTGCAAAAGCAGCCCCGTCATAGATGGAATATTTCAGGCTCTTTTTTGTTTCATCTTCTGCCATTTTGACAAAGTAGGGTATAACTTCTTCTTTATAAACTTCACACAGGGATGTCCAGTGCTATACAATTTTAATGAACAAAGCTTAAATAATAGTTGCCCATACGATGAATAAAATGGGGCAGCAAGAAGTTTATACTTTTTTAAAAAAGAACAAGACTAGGTGGTTTACATCAAAGGAAATAGCCAACAGGCTGACCTCATCGCTTGGCTCTGTGACAACGTGCCTGAAAAAATTAAGGGACAATTCTTCTGTGAGCTTCAGGTACCCGAACAAGCAGGGGCAGGGAAAGAATTTCTATATTTATAAGTTCAGGGAATAGGCATTTAAAACTTAAAATTATTTTTTATTGCAAGTGCGCCCAATGCTCAAGCGCAAGGAGAACAAAAACATTGACTAAATTTTACATTAATTAAAACCAATAAAAAATAAACAATCACGAGAACGACCTTTGAATGTAAAGGTGTTTAAGGTATCAAAAACCTTTGGTTTTTGGGACTTTGGAGAATTCCTTAAATTCTCCAATTTGCGACGTAGTCGCAATTTCTGAAAACATCGAGAATCAAAGATTCTCGGGGTTTCCAAAAATCACTTTGTGATTTTTGGTAATGCTATGCATTTTCGATAGTAACCCGTTTGATAAGTTTTTAGAATAATAAAAATAAAATTAATAACCCATGTCCTCTCCGCCCATGCCGCCCATTCCAGGAGGCATTGCAGGCCCTTTTGATTTTGAGCCAGACGATGCAATTACATCATCAATTCTCAATATCATGATTGCAACTTCAGATGCAGAGCTTACTGCCTGCGTCTTTATCTTCAAAGGCTCAAGCACCCCTTTCTTCCACGAGTCCATTATTTTGCCTGTGAAAACATCAACGCCAGCCCACCTCTGCTTCTTTGCATGAGCAGATTTAAGCTCCGTCATGATGTCTATGGGGTCAAGCCCAGCATTCTCAATTAAAGTTCTTGGGATTATTTCCATTGAATCAGAGAATGCCTGCACAGCCAATTGCTCCCTTCCGCTTAACGAGTCTGCATACTTCCTCAGCTCAAGCGCAACTTCAACTTCTGGAGCGCCTGCGCCTGCAACAACTTTTCCATCCTTCAGTGCAGCTGAAACATCGCCAACAGCGTCTGTTATTGCCCTTTCAATCTCGTTTGTGACGTGCTCCGTGCCTCCTCTTACAAGTATCGTTACAGCTTTCGGGTTCTTGCATTCCGTTATATATGTGAACTCATCATCTCCGATCTTTCTTTCCTCTACAGCGCCTGCAAATCCCAAGTCATCTTTGCTCAAATCGTGCAGGTTGCTCACAACCTTACCATTTGTTGCTTTTGCAATCTTTTTCATGTCGGAGTCTGAAACTCTTCGCACTGCATAAATTCCTTTCTTTGCAAGAAAGTGCTGCGCAACATCGTCAATTCCCTTCTGGCATATCAGCACATTAGCGCCGGAATTTGCAACCTGCTCAACCATGTCCTTGAGCATTTTTTCTTCCTGGTCTAAAAATGCCTGCAGCTGGTTTGGGGATGTTATCTCTATCTTTGCGTCAATCTCTGTTTTCTTTATCTCGATTTCCTTGTCAAGCAATGCAATCTTTGCGTTTTTTACCAATCTTGGCATGCTTGAATGGACTTTTTCCTTGTCTAACACAATTCCTTTTATAAGCTCAGAATCATCAACTGAGCCGCCGCTTCTTTTCTCAATCTTGATGTTGTCAGTGTCAACAGAACCATCGTCCTCTGCAACAAGCTTCACTGATTTGACTGCTAATTCGCTTAATTTATCCCTTGCGTACTCTGCGCCTTTTCCAGTCATTGCGGTCATCGCAATCTGTTTTAGAATATTTTCGTCTTTTGGCGTTATCTTTTCAGCCATGTCATTTAGTATTTCAAGTGCCTTGTCAGCAGCCATCCTGTAGCCCCTTGCTATCACAGCAGGATGCACGTTCTGGTCCAGCAGCCTTTCAGCGCTTTTTAGAAATTCACCGGCAAGAACAACTGCCGTTGTTGTTCCATCGCCAACTTCATCTTCCTGTGTTTTTGCAACCTCAACAATCATCTTTGCAGATGGATGCTCTATCTGCATTTCTTCAAGAATTGTGACACCGTCATTTGTGACTGTGACATCTCCCATGCTGTCAACAATCATCTTGTCCATTCCCTTTGGGCCAAGAGTTGTTCTTACTGTTTCTGCAACTGCCTTAGCAGCCATAATGTTAGTTCTTTGAGCGTCTCTGCCTACGCTTCTCTGCGTGCCTTCCGGCAAGATAAATATTGGTTGTATTTGGTTAGCCATTTTATATAACCCCCTAAACTAGTTTTTATTAAATGTCAGAAATTTGTATAATTTCTGAACACCCCAAAAATCTCCGATTTTTGTCGGATTTATAGAATTGGTATACAATTGGTTATATATAAAGGTTTCGGTTGTTTGGGCTTTGCACATGAATTAAGTTCTGCATATTTTTAAAGGTACACTACACACACATTCTATTAGAGCAGCCTCAACAAAATCTCATGCCTCTCTTCTTGTATAAGAATCTACAACCCGCATTACAGCAGCATTGGATGGTAGCAATACTCTGTCTTTTATCACCCTATCCGGACCGAATTCACAACCCGGATACACACCTGGGCTGTTAATAATGTGAATGCCAGCAGGAACTACCACAGGACCAAGGTATGATGACTCTATTACTGTTGGATTTTCTGGCGATGAATTTACCACGACCCTTAAACCTAAAATGCTCCTATCAATCCTTGCTCTTTTGCCAATTCTGCAAGTTGGGAATATAACACTATGTGAAATATTTGCTTCTTCCCCTATGTATCCTCTTTTTTCCACAGAGCTATACCTAATCTTTGCACCTTTGCCAATTTCTACGTTTCTTCCTATGAAAACATTTGGTCCAATTTCAACTGCCTTAGTTTCAATCAATTCTTTTAAACTAGGATTTCCATTACGAGTTGCTAGATAAGTTTCAGGATGTACCCAAACATTATTTTTTAAGTGATGATATCCCCTCTTGCTTAATAGCGAATCTATAGACGGATACTCCCTGCCTAAAGCTCTTTCAACAGTAGCTAAAAATTTTACATTTGTACCCAAATCACCCCAGTTATCAATCAATGTTGCATATACTGGAATTCCCCTTTCAACACAGCCTTTAATTAAACCTCCTGCCATGTCAAACTCTCCCGATTCTTTCTTCATCTTTTCCCTTACCCAATCTTCCCTGGCTAAATCCTTGAACGCAGGATTATCTATCACATAACCTGCAGTATTCACCCGCACTTGAATATCACCTAATCTTGCAGGATCATCAATTCCTAAAGTTTTGACTAACTCTGCTTCATTCTTTGGTTTTTCAGTTATTCTAACCACCCTGCCCCTTTCATCAACTTGCAATAAGCCATAATCTCCAATAGTTTCTCTTGCACCCATTAAAGTAGCCATAACTGTTATTACTGCGCCTTTTTCTTTATGAAATCTTACTACTTCTGGCCAATCTGTTTCATAAAGATTATCATTTGCTAAAACTAGACTATGCCCACCGTATTTTTGCTCTAAAATGTTCCTAAGGAGTGATTCGCCACTGCCATTATTCAATAAATCTTCAAGAGGGGACGAATAATTTATGTTCACGCCAAATCTTCCCAGCCCATCACCAAATCTATTTGAAAGCATGTCATCATTCTCAAGATATTGCGTTATTATGAAGAAATTTTTCAACCATCCCATCAGTTGCCTTATCTGCAATTCTGAAGGAGGAGTGCCAAGCACTCTCAACAAACCTTTAGGTATCATGCTCGTTGGGCTATAAAGATTTATGGGAAAGTTTCTCGTTCCTTTTCCGGCAGACGTTAATATGACTACAACATCATCAAGTGTTTTTTCTTCCAGCATTGCCATAGAATAAGTTGAAAGACCGCATTGTTTTTTAAATCTTTTGTTTGTCGCTACTATTATGTTACAACTAGGTATCCGACAACACGCCCTCACTAAATGCGCACATCACTTCCCTAAGCGTTGATAATCCAAGCTATTTTAAAAATTTAGCGCCTGCAAATCCAGCCCCAAGCAACCCAGCATTATAGTTTAATATCAAATAAATCGGCATTTTTTTTAAAACGCGCTGCATTTTATGATTGTCCTCGAAAATTCTTATGAACCTCTTGTCAAAAATATCCCTGTTTTTGGGCGCTATGCCGCCGGCGATATAAACTCCGCCGTAAGCCAATGCGCCCAGCGCGCAATTCTTTGCAAATTTTGCATAGTTGGCTTTGAATATGCCAAAAGCTGCTTTGCATGTTTTATCTGCGCTCCGGTATTTTGAAATAAGCTCAGGCCAGTTTTTTGATTTGTCAATCTCCTTGGTGTACTTTGTAACCCTGTAATCTCCAGTTTTCCTCAAGAATGAATAAATGTTGGCCAGGCCCTTCCCGGACAGCACCTGCTCATAGGACACGCTGGCTTTTGTTTTCTCTTTTCTTTTGACAAAATTGACCAGTTCAAGCTCTTCTTTTGCCTGAGCAGGAAAATCACAATGGCCTGCTTCAGATGGGATTGGAGCATAAGCCTTGCTGTGCTTGTCATAAATGAGAGTCTTCTTCCCAAGGCCGGTGCCGGCTCCGATTACTACAATAGGGGCTTTTGGAATCTTCTTTGCTTTCCTGATTGTAAAAACATCCTTTTCCTTCACTATATTGATTCCGTAGCCAATGGCCTCGAAGTCATTAATCAAAAGAATTTGCGTTAGCTTGGTTTTTTCCAATAAATCTTTTCTGTCAACATCCCAATTTAGGTTTGTAACTTTTGCAAAATCGCCATTGGGAGTTATTGTTCCTGCGATGCCAAAGCAAGCTTTGCTTATACTAATTCTGCGCTCATCTCTTAGGTAACCCATAACTTCATTAACCGCTTCGCTAAGATTTTTTAATTTTGGGCTTGAAAAATGGAAAGACATCAGAAATTCCGCGCGGGCATTTTTGATGCCAAAAACCCCAAGAGAGGTATTTGTGCCGCCCACATCCCCTGCCAGAAGGAAAGAGCCAAAGCTTTTTTTGTTGAATTTCTTGTATTCTTTTTTTATGAATGCCATATCCAGTCAATTTAATTTTGTATTTTTATACTTATTGTTTGATAACTGGCTAATTTCAAACAATTTTGAAGCTAACGACATATTTATATAGTTTACAAAGTATGATGAACGTATGGACCGAAAATTTTTTCCAATTGGGGCGATCTCACTCGTTATTTTGGCGATATTGATTTCTGGTTGTGTAGATAAACCCGAACAAAAAGCAGATGATAGTGGTGCAACCCAGGAAGGAGTAAGCTCCGTCATTTATGCCAACAACCAATTTGCATTCGACCTTTACTCAAAATATCAAAAAGACCAGAAATATAAAGATAATAATATATTTTTTTCACCTTATAGCATTTCTACTGCTTTAGCGATGACTTACGAAGGGGCAAGAGGGCAAACTGCGGAAGAAATGCAATCTATTTTTAATTTTCCAGAAGATAGTAGCCTAAGAAGATCCAATTTTGCAGCAATATACAACCAGCTCAACAAAAAAGATGCCGAGTATAAACTTAATACAGCAACTGCCTTGTGGATTCAACAAGATTACAAACTATTGGATACTTACACAAAAACAATTGAAACATATTATGGCGGAAAAGTGACTAATGTTGATTTTGTGGGGGCTACGGAACAAGCTCGCCAAACAATAAATGGATGGGTTGAAGATAAAACAAACGATAAAATCAAAAATTTATTTCCTCAAGGTTCATTAAACCAAAATTCCCGCCTTGTTTTGACCAATGCAATTTACTTTAAAGGCACTTGGATTAAACAATTCGATAAAGCTGACACAAGAGACGAAAATTTTAGAGTTAGCACTGACCAAACTATCAAAGTCCCCATGATGGTAAGGACAGACGAAGATGCAGAATTCAACTATGTTGAAACAGAAGATTTACAGCTACTTGAAATGCTTTATGAAGGCGAAGATTTGTCTATGCTTGTTCTTTTGCCAAAAAACGACGATATAACCACCATTGAAGAATCACTTACGGTTGAAAATTTGTTTGATTGGAGAAATCAGCTCAGAGAACAGCGTGTTAACGTATTTATGCCGAAGTTCACCTTTAACACAAAGTATTTTTTGAACGAAAATCTCAAAGAAATGGGAATGCCTTCAGCATTTTCAGAATCAGCTGCTGACTTTTCTGGAATAGACGGGACAAAAAATCTTTTCATTCAAACTGTTGTCCATCAAGCCTTTGTTGATGTAAACGAGGAAGGGACAGAAGCCGTAGCCGTAACAGGCATTGGATCTGTGTTAACTTCTGAACCACCACCAATCCCAACATTCCGTGTAGACCACCCGTTCATCTTTATAATCCAGGAAAGAGAAACTGGGAACATCCTATTTCTAGGCAGGGTTGTTGATCCAACACAATAAA
>Ga0209541_10008101_pt1 | contig 17455 bp, 25 predicted proteins | sample RifCSPlowO2_01_FD_184027 | JGI IMG/M metagenome (GOLD analysis project Ga0209541, IMG submission 184027) | Groundwater microbial communities from Rifle, Colorado - Rifle CSP2_plank lowO2_0.1 (SPAdes) (version 2) | ecosystem: Environmental > Aquatic > Deep subsurface > Groundwater | place...
ACGATTGGGGAAAATATGCCGACTGAACAATGCATCGATGCTAATGCTCATGCGTTAGCTCGTTATGCAGCCTTGGCGCAAGAAGCAGGATTAGTGCCGATTGTGGAACCTGAGGTGCTCATGGATGGAGGGCATACGATTGAGCGATGTCGCGAGGTGACGGAGCAGACGTTGACGAGCGTATTTGGCGAGCTGAGAAAATACAAAGTACATTTACCGGGAATGCTTCTTAAACCCAACATGGTTATTTCTGGGAAAGAAAGTTCAACTCAAGCATCATCACAAGAGATTGCCCAGGTGACAGTGGAGTTGTTTAGACAGGTAGTGCCAGCTGAGGTACCCGGGATTGTGTTTTTGTCGGGTGGGCAAACACCTGATCAGGCGACGGAGAACTTAAATGAGATCAACAAAGTTGCTGGTTCGCCATGGCAATTATCCTACTCATATGGGAGGGCATTGCAGGATGAGGCTTTGAAAACTTGGATGGGGAAAGAAGAAAGTGTAGCAGCTGCGCAGCAGGCATTTATTGTGCGGGCGGAAAAAGTAAGTAAGGCGAGGATGGGGAAGGGGTAGACTTTCTTCTTGACAGTGTATTACAAAAGTAATAGCATTGTATGCATATGAGAACAGTGTTGCAGGTGCCTATTTCCAAAGAACTGCGGGGTAAGGCAGAAAAGGTGGCTAAGGCGGAGGGATTTTCTTCTGTGCAGGAGATGGTGCGGTTGTTGTTAACTAAGATGTCAAGTGGGCAATTGGAGGTACGGATTGGGGAGCCGGCAGTGCGGCTATCGGCAAAAGCGGAGAAGCGTTATGCCCGAATGATGAAGGACTTTGATGAAGGAAAAAATATTTATACGGCAACTGATGTAGACGATTTGATGGCCCAGCTCAATGGAACCAAGGTACCACGCAAGATTTCTTAAGCATTATCAAAAGCGTATTTTTCCTAATTTGGCATTACGGTTGCAGTTTGAACAACGGTTGGCCTTGTTTTTGCAGGACCCACAAAATCCGCTTCTGAAAGATCATCCGCTCAAAGGCAGGAAGCAAGGAGCGAGAGCATTTTCTCTGAGCGGTGATTACCGAGTTGTTTATAGTCGGATATCTGCCAGTGAAGTATTGCTTTTGGATGTGGGGACACATAATCAGGTATATTGAGGATGGGGGAAGTTGTAAAATAACTTTTGGATGATATGCAAATATTGAGCGCAATAATTGGGTTGATTTTCGTTATTGCCATTATATTGGTTTTTTTGTGGATGGTGGTGGGTTTGCCTGCAGGGGTGGTGCTGGTAGTGATGTATTTTGCGGAGAAAGATAAGGAAAAAAAGGCAAAAATGGGGAAGTGGATACTGATTTGTTTTGGGAGTATTTTGGCCATGATAGGGGTGACTTTGTTGTGGTCGGTATTTAGGTTGGTGGGATTTTTCTTTGGGGGACCGCTAACTTTCTCTGTGCCTTCAATATAGGACATTGTCTGATTGCTGTTTCCTCTGGGGTTTGGTAGAATGCGGGGGATGAAAAAACAAGAACAAAAAAAGAAGTTGGATGTGTGGGGTTGGTTAACTCAGAAGAAGGACGAAGAAACTAAAGAGCATGAGTGTTGTGGTGGTGAAGGTGGATGTTGTGGGCATTGTGAAGAAGACCATGCTGAAAATAAGTAATCTACATGTTTCGGTTGAAGGGAAATCTATTTTGAAGGGTGTGGATTTGGTGGTGAAACCGGGAGAGGTGCATGCGATCATGGGGCCGAATGGTTCGGGAAAATCGACTTTAGCGTATGTGTTGGCAGGGCACCCGCGCTACGAAGTAGCGAGCTCAAAGCTTACATTGGATGGAAAAGATTTATTGGAAATGACGCCGGATCAGAGAGCAAAAGCAGGTTTGTTTCTTGCGTTTCAGTATCCGGTAGCTGTTGATGGAGTGTCGGTAGAAAAATTTTTACGAAGTGCTTCTGAGGCAATAATGGGTAAAAAAACTGGAGCATTGGAGTTTAGAAAATACTTGACAGAGGAAGCTAAGAAGTTGGGGGTGAAGGAGGAGTTATTGAAGAGATCGTTGAATCAGGGTTTTAGTGGGGGAGAAAAGAAAAGAGTGGAAATTTTACAACTGTTAGTATTAAAACCAAAATACGCAATTTTGGATGAGACTGATTCTGGGTTGGATGTAGATGCGCTGAGGAGCGTTGCAAAAGGCATAATGCTTAATGCTCAACGCAAGATAGGGATGATTGTGATTACTCATTATCAAAGAATTTTGAAACATATTAAACCTGATTTTGTACATGTGATGAAAGATGGGAAAATAGTAGAAAGTGGCGATAAAAATTTAGCAGAAAAGGTGGAGAAGAAAGGCTATAAATGACCAGCTTAATTTTTGGACAAGGATTGGGGGCACAGGAGGATTATAAGCATTATCAAAGTGACTGGGAGTCGAATATTGATGGGCATTTGTTTTTTGCGACTGATAAATATTTAGAGAATGGTAAACAGGATACTTTGGGGTTTAAAGAATATATGGGACAAGTTTTTAAAAGGCCATTTGTAAAAAAAGAAGAATTGGCTACATGGTTTGGTAAGTTGGAGGAGAAAAAAACCGATCAGGATTTACTAAGAGTTCAGGCTCTGAGGGATTTACGGAATGAGCTAAGGATATGACACGTTTTGCGCCAATACATGCAACCAAGCCTGACCCCAAAACGCTGGGGTCGGTTTATAAATATGGGTTTTCTAAGCCGACGACTGATTATGTATTTATGAGTCAGCCGGGACTATCGGCGCGGGTGGTTCAAGAAATTTCTGCTTATAAAAATGAACCCAAGTGGATGTTGCAATTACGGTTAGAGGCGTTGCAAATTTTTGACAGTAGATCGATGCCAGAGTGGGGTGGAGCGCTTAATGAAATTAAGTTTAAGAAGATTCATTATTACTTGCGGCCCACAGACCAAGAGGGTAAAAAATGGTCCGATGTGCCCAAAGATATTAAGGATACGTTTGAGCGATTAGGGATTCCTGAGGCTGAGCGAAAAGCTCTTTCTGGGGTAAAAATGCAATATGATTCCGAAGTCATCTATGGGTCAATCACGAAAATTTTAGAGAAACAGGGGGTGGTGTTTTTGAGCATGGATGAAGGGCTGAAGCGGTACCCTGATTTGGTGAAAGAATATTTTGGCAAGGTGATTCCCCCGGGGGATAATAAATTTGCGGCGTTGAATAGTGCGGTATGGAGCGGGGGGTCATTTGTGTATGTGCCTAAAGGGGTAAAGGTGGCATTGCCGCTACAGGCTTATTTTCGGATCAATGCACCCAATGCAGGGCAATTTGAACGCACCCTAATTATTGCTGATGAAGGGTCTTCAGTGCACTATATTGAAGGTTGCACCGCACCCGCATACTCGAGTGAGTCGTTGCATTCGGCGGTGGTAGAGATTTTTGTAAAGAAAGGGGCACGGGTGCAGTACACCACGGTGCAAAATTGGTATAAGACTGTTTATAACTTGGTGACCAAACGGGCGTGGGTGGAGGAGGAAGGGGAAATGGTGTGGACAGATTTTAACATGGGTTGTTTAGCTGGTGACTCTTTGCTGTATACAAATCCTAAAGGACTCACTCGCATTGATGCAATTAAGCCAGGCGAACATGTCTATGGTCTTGACTTTGCCACGATGCAGCCGAGGCGGTTTAAGGTGAAGGCTATGCAGAAGATGGGGACAAAAAGGGTCTATGAAGTGTTGATTGAAGGGCGAAAAATTAGAGCTACTGATAACCATCCGTTTCTGGTTTTGTCTAGAGAAAATAGATTGGGGAGCAAAAACATAGGATCGATTAAATATTTTACTATGCGCTGGAAGCCGTTAGCTGATATTACAAGAGATGATTTTGTGGCTTATGTACAACAACTTCCTGATGATGGAGAACCATACACAATTGATTACACTTATAAACCAAGGGGTAGGGCTCATTACTTAAAGTATTCATTGCAGTATCCTCATGAAACCACAGAAGATTTATTGTGGGTCCTTGGGGTTTATATCGGCGATGGTTGCAGTGAAAGGATAAACGAACGTGTATGGAGGCGCATTTCTTTTGCTGTACCTCCTCAGGACAAGATAAGAGGCAAGTTAGCTAAAGCATTATGGAGTTTATTTAAGATTGAGCCAAGGCCTCATGGCATTTCCCTAGATTTGCCTTCTACTGCAGTAGCTTCTTTATTTGCTTATTTGGGGTTAGGTGGTAATGCTCATACTAAACGTATTCCGGCTTGGGTGTTTACTTTGCCCATATCACAGAGATTAGCTTTTATAGAGGGCTGCTTGGATTCTGATGGGCATGTTCATCAGACAAGCCACCAGATTACTTTCACAAGTGTGAGCCGTCAACTCCTAGAGGATTTACAGTTGCTAGTTATCTCGTGTGGCTTAAAGACATATAAAATTCGGTACTATAAAAAACGGCGCAAATTAGCGCTCGGAAAAGAGAAGAAATTTTATGATCACTATCAATTTTGTGTGTCAAAGCATGATTTGGCTGCAATTCGGAGCCATCAGGTAGACTTTGGTCACAAGCGTGAGTTTGTCGGTTTTTCTAAACCGAGTTCTGTGAAGTTTTCGGGCATAGAAGATGTTTATGACATAGAGGTTGAAGGAGCTCACAATTTCATTGCAAATGGTGTGGTCGTCCATAATAGTAAACTCACCATGAAATATCCCTCATTTATTTTGGCGGGGAAAGGGGCGAGAGGCGAAACATTATCCATGGCAATGGCTGGGGCAGGGCAACATCAGGATACGGGGAGTAAAGCGATTCATTTGGCACCGTATACAACCAGTACGATTATGGCGAAGTCGATTTCTAAAGATGGGGGAAGGACTTCGTATCGAGGATTAATTTCGATTGGGCCTAAAGCAAAGGGGGCAAAAAGTAAGGTGGTGTGTGATGCTTTATTGTTAGATCCTCAAAGTCGCAGTGATACGTATCCGACTAATCGGATTTTGTGTGATGATGTGCAGCTGGAACATGAAGCGACGGTATCCAAAATTGGTGAAGAGCAATTGTTTTATCTGATGAGCCGGGGATTATCTGAAGAGCAAGCGAGCAAAATGATTGTGTCAGGGTTTGTGGAACCGCTGATCAAAAAATTGCCGTTAGAATATGCGGTGGAAATGAACCGATTGATTGACCTTGAAATGGAAGGAAGCATTGGCTAAAAATCCGAAGTACGAAATGTGTGATAATAAACAAAATGAAATCAGTCCCAAGAATTGGTAGAAATTTTGTACTTGTTTGTGTCACACTACTGATAGTAGCTGTATTTCCTTTGATCTATTTGTGGGTGTTTCCTCCAGTTCCAGTTGGTAAGCAACTACTGGAAAACTACGACAATCATAGGAAAGAATTTAATGATTTAGTAAAGAAAATAAGAGAAGATCAGTTAGGTGGTACATTTTATATGTCAGATTCGCTCTATAGGCATTATAAGCCAACCTCTGTTAGCATTAGAGGTGTTCTCCCCTTTACTTTAAATGACAGAGAGCAATATAAAGAAAAACTTAGGAAGTTAGGTATAAAAGAAGAAATGCGTGTGGATGACAAGATAGATTTAATGGTGCAATTCTATAGATTAAAGGACCTTATTGGTGATGATTTTTCATATGTTGGTTATCTATATACCGAAGGAAAACTGGAATTAATTGGATACGGTGATCAAGTGGAACTAGTTGCAGACATTGACGAATTCGAGCCCGATACCCGGAATTATCAGGTTTTTCAGAAGATAGATGAGAACTGGTATATCTACAAGGGTAGATTATGACGAGATTTGTATGCGAGACTTTATGGTTTGGTGAAAGCAAAGGTGGGTAAGAAAGGAGGGGCTAGGTTTAAGCGTTGCATAGTTTTGTGTAATTTTGCAGTTTGATTCAAAGTCGTACAAGTATTGGAGACAATGACAAAATTTCAGGTCCAAAAAAACGAAGATAAAACAATTAGGGTGGATAGGCCGGGAAAGTATGTGGTGGATCCCAGTACTAAAAAGCTGGGGAAGTCTTTATTTGGCGTTTTTGGGTCTGGATAGCCAAACTCCTACTAAGCCTAGGATTATGGGGGCGCTTAACAAAAGTAAGAGTTGTAAATGAAATGGTTGCATAATTATCTCCCTCGTTTCAACCAAACTGATAATATACCTAGAGCTATATATACAGTGGTGCCGATTAGTGCTCCCAGTAAACCTATGGAACCTGCAATGGCTCCGCCGATTACTAAACCAACGAGGATTCCTACTGCGGTCTCTTTGAGTAAATCAGCTAGGTGGTGACGTTGGGATTTGTTAAGTTTTATATGAATATAATAGCATATGACAAGATTTAAAATCCATAAGAATGAAAATTCAACCATTCGGGTAGACAAACCGGGAAAATACATTGTTGAACTGGTGGGGGAGGGGGCGCATGCGGAAATAATTGGAGGGTTTAGGGGGAAGGGGAAAGAGAAAATAGAGATAGATATAGAGGTGAGGCATATGGCGCCGAACACGACGGCGAATACGCATATTCGGGGAGTGGTGGATGATTCATCGAGCGCGAAAGTGAATGGGATGATAAAAGTGTTTAAGGGTGCGCAAAAAACTAATTCGTTTTTGGTGGAGAGGATTTTGATTTTGTCGGATAAAGCTCGGGCGGAGACGATTCCTAATTTGGAAATTGAGGCAGATGATGTGAAATGTTCACATGCGGCGGCTGTGGGGAAAATTGACGAAGAACAAGTATTTTACCTAATGAGTCGAGGCCTTCGACGAGCTCAGGCTTATGAAATGATTGTAGAGGGGTTTTTGGCACCAGTGGGTTAGCTTTGCCACATTTCTGGGGCAACTGTATGGGCTAATGGATCGTCATGCCTGGGGGCAATTATGTGTACTTGGGGTAACTCTCCGGGGGTAAGGGGGTTGGCTGTATCGATGGTGCATGGGGATTGCCGGTGGGCTCCGTTGGGTTCGGGAAGCTTGAGAGCAGCTTGGGCTGCGTGGGCAATGGTGTCGAAGCTTTGGCCATTGGGGATTGGCACAAAAATTTCTTGGTATGGGTTGCCATCTGAACCTTCTATCGTGTGCCTATAAGCTCGGAGTGGAAGTTTTTTGCCTTTGTTGTCAATCTGGATGTAGAAACTGTGGACGTCAAATTCGTCGCCAGAAACAGGGCAATTTCTTTGCCAATCCTGTCCTCTGGTTACTTGGCCTTCGTGATAAGGCATATGCCTCTGTTTGGGCTAGCTTGAGGTGGTAGAATTGGGTTTATGGATATTCAAGCAATAAGAGCAGATTTTCCAATACTTGAGCGGAAAATACATGACAAAAGCCTGACATATCTGGATAATGCAGCCACGAGCCAAAAACCTAGACAGGTAATCCAGGCGATTGTTGAGTACTACGAGAACCACAATGCCAACGTGCACCGGGGAATCCACGTGTTGGGGGATGAGAGCACCCGCCTCTATGGCGAGGCGAGGCAGGCTGTGGCTAAGTTTGTTGGGGCTGATGATCCGTTGGAGCTGGTGTTTGTGCGTAATACCACCGAGGGGATTAACTTGGTGGCTTTTAGCTGGGGAGGGGAAAATATCAAGAGTGGGGATGTGATTGTGACTTCGGAGATGGAACATCATAGCAATATTGTGCCGTGGCAGGAGTTGGCCAAAAGGGTGGGGGCGCGGGTGGAGTATGTGCGGGTGCATCCAGAGACAGGGGAGTTGGATTTGGACCATTTAGGTACACTTCTCAAATTGCGTCCAAAGCTAGTTGCCTTAACCCATGCCAGTAATTTTTTGGGAACAATAAACGATGTGCAAGGAATTGCACATCTGTGCAAAAGGCATAATGCTGAATGCAAAATGCTTGTTGATGGGGCTCAAGGGGTGCCGCAAATGCCGGTGGATGTGCAAAAACTGGGGGTGGATTTTTATGCGTTTTCGGGGCATAAGATGTATGGGCCAATGGGGATTGGGGGGTTATGGGTGAGGAAATCTATCTTAGAAAAAATGGGGCCATTTATGACCGGGGGGGGAACTATCAATGAAGTTTCGCTTACCGGGACGACGTTTGGGGAGTTGCCGGACAGATTTGATGCGGGGACACCCAACGTAGCGGGTGCAGTGGGACTTAAGGCGGCGTGTGACTATCTTTCCGAGATTGGCATGCAAAATATAAGGGAGCACGAGAAAAAAATTATCAATTACGCAATTGAGCAATTACGCAATTTAGCATTTGTAAAAATATTTGGGCCCACTAATTTGGAAAATCGAGGAGCATTGGTGGCGTTTACTGTGAAGGGTGTGCATGCGCATGACGTGGCACAAGTGTTGGATAGCGAGGGAATTGCAGTGCGGTCGGGGCATCATTGCACCATGCCGATGCATATGAAGCTAGGGGTTGCAGGGACGACTAGAGCTAGTTTTGGGATTTATAACACCCTCGAAGAGGTGGATCAATTGGTTGAAGGATTACAAAAAGTTAAAAATGTTTTCAAGGTTTGAAATGGCAGATGATTTGTATAAAGAACACATTTTGGATCATGCGCAGAACCCGAGAAATTTTGGCCCTCCAACGCTCGCGCTACGGAAGGGTGAAATGATTTTAAGGGTTCGCGAAGCTAATTCTAGCTGTGGTGACTTGATAGAGATGTACGTGACTGTTAAGGATAAAAAAGAAGTTGTTGATGTCCGTTTTAAGGGGGTGGGGTGTGCGATTAGTACGGCAGCGGCGAGCCTCCTGACGGAGGCAATGAAGAATGAAAAATGGAGAATTGGGAATGCCAAGAAGTTTACCGATGAGGATATGGTGGAGATGATGGGGATTGAGATTAGTCCAACTAGAATGAAATGTGTGTTGCTTCCGCTGCGTGCCTTAAAGAAGGCACTTGCGGAGAATGAAAAATTGAAAATTGACCCTCCTGCGCCAGAGGCTTTGGAAGGGCATGGGAATGGATAATGACCAGGAAATTCAACAAGCAGTAAAGGTTTTACGAAATGGTGGGGTGATTATTTTCCCTACAGATACGGTGTGGGGGATTGGGGTGAAGGCGGATGATGGTGGGGCGGTGACGAAGTTTTATGAAATAAAAAAACGCGAAGAGGATAAGCCGTCACAAATATTGGTGGCGGATTTGGAACAAGCGGAACAACTAGGAGAATTTAATATCAAGGTTTTTGACTTTGCAGAAAGATATTGGCCGGGGGCGCTGACGGTAGTAGTACCGGGTAAAACTGGAGGTAAGGTTGGGCTACGAGTACCAGATCATCATCTGACTCAAGAGCTATGCAGGAGAACAGGCGGAATTATGGCAGGGTCAGCTAATTTTGCTGGCAAACCTGCACCGATGAAAAGAGAAGGGTTGGATCCAGAACTGGTGAAATTGGTAGACTTGGTAGTAGATGGGGAATGTGGACAGCAAGAGTCTTCTGCTGTTATAGATACTACAAAGAATCCGTGGGTAGTGGTTAGACGCGGTCCAGTTAAATTGGATATTTAAGAAAAAGCTATACTGTTGTTATGGATGATTCTTCGCGGATGATGGGTGAGCGAGACTTGATACTTAAACAGAGTTTATACCCTCTTTTGCCCACAGTTGTTTTATTACCTATTGTTTTGGGGTTATTTGTCGGGAATATTACTTTGAATGTACCTTTGTCAGTTGGAGTGGGTGTGGTGATTGCATTTGCAGAACTGGTTTATTTTTATCTCACAGAAACGATTTTGTATTTGAGCAGTGAGGGTATGACTATTAAGAGTCGTCTGCGTGAAATACATATCTTTTGGAGTGACGTAGTGTCAATGGCGACTATTTCTCGGTTTACAAATAGACTGGAGTACCAAATAAAAACAAGCAAAGGTGCTGTTGTTTTTTCTGTGCCAAGACAATGGGCGAAATTTGAAGAATTTGTCCAAGTTCATGCTCAATTGGAAATCGAACGTAAGGCGTGGATTTCCCGGTTTGTAGTTTGGGGTCCTGGTCTGAAACGATGGAGGAAAATAGGTGGAGTTTATCAGCATACTGGTTTTTTTGACTTGCTTGAAGAACCTAATTTTTTTCTGCTTGGTACGTTGAAGAGAGGTGGGAGAGTGGTTGGGCCTACCTTATTTTTTGCTTTTGTTTTTCTATTTGTTTTGTTCGTAGTTTTTGTGTTGTGGGCAACATTTAGATGAAGTTATTGCATCTAGCGGGTGGGGATGAAGTGGATTTCGAGGTGGGAATCGAGGGCGTGGGCGAGTTTTTGGAGAATTTTTAAAGAAGGGTTGGCTTTACCTGATTCGAGGCGGGAAATTACAGATTGTTTGGTGCCGAGCTTTTTAGCTAATTGGGTTTGAGTTAAGTTTTTTTTGATTCTAGCTTCGATCATGGCTCTAATCACAGCTGACTCGGGTTGCAGCTTATCATACTCTGCTTTAAAGGCAGGGTCTTTGAGCATCTGTCTTTTCCAGGTGGCAAAATCAAGAGGCTTGGGTTTCATATAGCATATATGCTATATTATTTGCCTCATTCTGTCAAGGGCAATTTTGATTTCTTTGGATGGAATTTTTTGACTTTTCTTTTTGAAGACATGCAGAAGATGAAACTGGTTGTTTTTGATGGTATAAAAAATTCTGACGGGTTGCTTTTTGGAAACACGTAACTCTAATAGATTGGTTTGTATTTTCTTGATGAATGGGGGTTTTAAAAATGGGCCATAACTTTCCAACATGTCTATGGCTACCGTTATTTTGGCCATGATATTTTTTGGTTGTTGCTCGATGAATTCTTGAACAGGGGAATCACCTCTGGGTGTATGGAAAAAGTTTATTTTCCACGTCATAGCTGTACTATACTACAGGTATGGATTTCAGGGGGGTTAGAAAAGTTATCGTAGGTAGCGCAAATCCAGCTAAGGTAGGAGCTGTTAAAAAGGCGTTGGAAAAGCTGTGGCCGAAGGCAAAATTTAGTGGGGTGGAGGTAGAAAGTGGGGTAAGTAAGCAACCGATGAGCGACGAGGAGACTTTGCGAGGGGCGAGGAACAGAGCTAGGGCTGTGCTTACGGCCATTGATGCGGATGTGGCGGTGGGACTGGAGGGTGGGGCAATGGAGACAAAAGAAGGAATGATGAATGTGGTGTGGTGTGTGATTTTGATGCGGGATGGAAGGGAAAGTTTTAGTGGGGGTTCACATTTTTTGTTGCCAAAGGGTTGGCCGGAGAAATTGAAGGCAGGACAAGAGATCAGTGATATTTTGGAAGAGATGACGGGAGATAGGGATTTGCATAAAAAGGGTGGGATGATTGGATTGCTGACGAAGAATCTGACGAGTAGAAAAGAAGAATATGCGCAGTTAGTACGGATGGCGACAATTGGGCTGTATAATAAAAACCGATGAGTTTACAGAATTTTAGGGCGAGGGTGGCGGATTACAAACAATGGTCGCCGCGGTATCAGAGTATTCATCTGGAGTTGGTTGAGCCGCATAGGATAGAATTTGTGGCGGGGCAATATATTATGCTCAAGGTACCCGGGGTGGTGGGAGTACGGCAATATTCGATTGCATCTGCACCTTCTATGGATCACGGGTTGGAGTTACTGGCGGATATTGTGCCTGGAGGAAAGGGTTCAGCCTATTTGGCTAAGTTGAAACCCGGAGATACGGTGGAGTTTATGGCACCGGCGGGGGCATTTGTGATTAATGATGAACCTCAGTTGTTGTTTGTGGCGACGGGGAGCGGGATTGCGCCAATTAAATCAATGATTACCGATTTGTTGGTGGACAAAAAAGATACGCGGCAAATGTGGCTATATTGGGGAATGCGGCATCCTGAGGATATCTTTTGGTTTGATAATTTTGCGAGGCTAGCGGAAGAATATGAAAATCTTTATTTTGACATGGTGTTGTCGCAGCCAAAGCCAGGGTGGGAATTGTGTCAGGGTAGAGTGACCGATTGTTTGAGGACCCATGAGCATAAGTGGGATGGTGCTAAAATGGGCGCTTATATATGCGGTAATAGAAAGATGATTGAAGAGGTGCAAGGGTGGCTGCTTACGCAAGGAGTTGATGAACAGCGAATACATCATGAACAATTCTATTAGAATAAATACCAATGCCCAATAAGTATAAAGTGACAGTGTTACGTAACAAGTGTATTGGGGCGGCGAGTTGCGTGGCGATTGCGGCGAAAACGTTTAAGCTGGATCGTGAGCAAAAAGCAGTGGTGTTATCTCAGGATGCAGATTCTGATGACGATATGCTGCTGGCGGCGCAGTCATGTCCTACGGCAGCCATTGTGGTGACAGATGAAAACGGGAAACAAATTTGGCCCCTTAAATGATTTTCTGTTGGGGGTTGTGTTACAATACCTTCGACCTGCTGATGTAGGTTTTTTTTGTAAAGGAGGTGACTAGTTTGTATGAATAGAGAGCGATGGATTGGATTGGCTGTGGTATTGGTGGTAGTGGGAGGGTTTTTGCTGTTAAGGAATCGCCAACAAAATAAACCCCTAGATGATAAAGCAGTAACTGGTGAGGGGGTAGAAATCGAAGAGCGAGCAAGCGAGTTTGCCAAACAGATGGGTGTAACTATTCCTGTGGATGTACAAAAAGCTGAGTTGAAAGATGCTACTGGTGGTACCGGTACGGGATTTGGTACCCGAAAGTATGCTGGTGGGACTTTCACTCATTCTGTGCTTGCGGGTTTGCCTGATTTGGAAAAAGGAGCTTGGTACGAAGCATGGTTGGTCCGTAATGAGCCTTTTGACGCGGTGTATATTGGTAAGCTGCGTATGGCAAAGGGGGGATGGGTGCGGGATTATACTGGTTCTTTAGATCTGACTGATCACCCTAAGGTGATGGTTACCAGAGAGCAAGTAGATGATCGTAAGCCTGAGGTAACCGTGTTGGAGGGGAGTTTTTAGTCCCCAATTTATTGACTTTTGTTTCTACTTAGTTGTAGAGTGTGTTTATGTGGCTGCGTGACAAAGACAAACCCATGCTTTCTAAGGTGTTGTTTTTCCTTTCGGTGGTGAGCGTGGTTTTGGCGGTGATTGGGGCGATAGGGACGGATATTTATTTGGCGAGTACGCAGTGGCTATTGGTCGCGGCTGTGCTGGGAATATGGGCGATATATTTGTTGGTGGAAGCTGAGTTTCGATCTTGAAGTTTGCCTCGAGTATGTTATGATGGCTCCAGAGTAGAACTTATTCCTGCTTTTAGAAGGGGGTGACAATATACAATGGCATATTCTTTTACCAACTCTAAAGGTCAAACTTACATTTTGCATAAGAAAGACGTTACTCTCAAAAACGGAAGAGAACAGACCATCTATTTTTTCGCCCGCGAGGCTCGTAGTGGATCATTGGATGAAGTTCCCGCAGGTTACAAAGTAGTGGAGACGTCACGAACCGGTATGCCGGTTTTGAAAAAAGGTTAATCTTTAGTTTTTTTGCTCAAAAACCAGTACTCTGATGATTATCGGAGTCTGGTTTTTTTTGTTGTGCGATCGCTTGATGCAGGCGAATGCAGTGCTCGACTCTCTTCTCCGATTGACATCGGAGTGGGGTCCGGCTGCGCGCTTATTCGCTCTGCATCTGCGCGAGCTTAGTGTTTTGCCTTCGCGTTTGTAGTTGATTGGTACAATGTTGATATATGGTGATTAGTGAGAAATTGATTAGAGAACGATTGAGGGGGATCATGGATCCGGAGTTGAACGTGAGTATTGTGGATTTGGGACTGATTTATAAGATAACTATTCAGAAAAACAAAGTGCATATTCTGATGACATTGACGACGCCAGGGTGCCCGTTGGCGGGGATGTTTGACGCTTTGGTGCGTAATGCTTTGTTGGATATTCCAGGCTTGAGAGTGAAGCAGGATGTGGAGATTGAATTAACTTTCGATCCGCCGTGGACTACTGATATGATGACTGAAGAGGTTAGGGCAGAGCTGGGAATGGATTAGTTAAACAAGGCATTAAAGAAATTAAGCACAGGATTGGGTTGTTGATTTGGGCTCGGAGAAGGTTTTGGGGCTGGTTTGGGGGTCTGCAGATCAGAATTGGGTGTGAGGGAAGGTTTAGGTGAAGCGGCGGTGGAAACACCTTGGACGACGGGTTTTACCAATTGGGGGAGGTAGTCAGTAATAGAGATATCTTTGAAGATGGGGGTTTTATTGATTTCTGTGCTATCCAGGACGACTTGATATTGGATATATCTGTGGCCATCGACTATACAGTTATTGGAGGAAATATCTGATTTGTTGGTAATGGAATCACAGGTGGCAAAATCTGGGGCATCTGAGAGATACATATTATTGCCGGTTCTGATTTTGACTTTGGCTGGAGCCTGGGTCAATTCGTCGGCTGTGTAGGAGAGATAGCCCCATGATTTACCTGTACTTGCATCAAAAACGGAAGAAACCAACTCACCGCCGAATAGTTCTTCGTAGCCAAAGGATAAATACTTGTTGGTCATCGATAAATACTGCGCTTCGATCCAATCGGGCGACCTGACTACATTAGAAAACCTTAGCTCGTCAATCATGCCCTCATCGTTGGGTCCACAGTTGGCTCCTGAACCATTGATACATGCGTTGTTTGATGAATCTAAATTTGAGGTAACGTGGTTAATGCCAGAATCGGTGGTAGCTGATGCAGCGTCGCGTTTGCCATCAACAAACAGCCTAATGCTATCATTGGTCACAGCGCAACCACCCTGTCTTTTCATAGTCAAGACCACATATTTCCACCCATGGCCATAAACTGTTTGCGCTGCCGTGTGGGTGCAGTTACCAGAGCCCCCATCAATAATAAACCTTGGTGCTCCAGCGCTATTTTCTATGAAGAAGAAATATCCCACCGAAGTACGGTTGCCCAAGATGCGAAAATCACCGTTATCAACATTTACCCAGGCTTCAATCGTTAAAGGTGTGGTACTACCAATGTTTAGTTTGCTTTCTACCCCCAGATTAATAGAGTAATTATTGCTTATAGAATTCACCTGATGAGCTAAACCAACTTGCCCTATAGTTTGATTTGTAATGTTGTCTCTGTCTGTCAATGGGGCATGAATACTTTTGTCGGTTGTATCGTGATAGCTTTTTCCGTTGGTAACCAATTCGTCAAAATGGTGTACCATCAGGTAGCCGTTGTCCCATACAGAAGCAGGGTTTTCGGTAGAAACCGCTGCTGGATTCCCGTAATAAATATAGAAATAGTCCTTATCTGAGTGGTCATCAATCGTGGAAATCTTCACCCAAATAAATGATTTTCCCGACTGATCCCAGCGTTCAATATCGTAAGGGATAAGTGTTTTTCCGTCTGAATCAGTGAAGCGCAGATCATTCCCGGTGGCGTTTTGTAACTTGCGATAGTCAATATTTACCTTGTGTTCCAAAATTACCAACACCGGCATATGGTCCAGCTCGCCCTGTTTGCTATTATCGATAGTAATCTTTTGTCTGTACTTCCAGGCAGGATCATACCAAGTGTCATTACCGGGGATTTTCAATTCATTGCCATAATTTACATGGTAAAACTCTTTGAATTTGGTAGCGTCACCCCAGACTTGTTGGCCGTAGCCACCGGACCAGTCGGTTTGGGTGAAAGGGGCGTATGCCAAGGCAGGATTGGGAATCAGGAACACAACAACAAAAACGAGCGCAATAAACCGCTTCATGAGTTAATCTTAGCTATTATATGCAAGAAGGACAATTGTATCTTTGTGTGAGGAACTATAAAAAACTGATACCATAGAGGTATGCGGAAGTTATGGTTTGTATTGGTGGGGGTGATTATTGCAGCGGTTATTTGGTCCTCACTTCGCTCTGGCGAGCTACGGAAGGACACGGCAAGGGTTAGTAATGGAGGAATTATGGCAGCGGGGTTTGAGGGGGGAGGAAAGTGGCTCAATAGTGAGCCATTGACGTTGGTGGGATTACTTGCAGATAAAAAGGCAATATTGGTAGATTTTTGGACGTACTCTTGCATTAATTGCCAAAGAACAATTCCGTACTTGAGAAGTTGGTGGGAGAAGTACGAAGATAAAGGGTTAGTGATTATAGGGGTACATAGCCCGGAATTTGAATTTGAAAAAGAGACTGCCAATGTAGAGATGGCGATTGCTAAGTATGGGGTGAAGTGGCCTGTGGTGCAGGATAATGAGATGAAGATTTGGCGGGCATATGCCAATAATTATTGGCCGCATAAATACTTGATAAATCGCCAGGGAAATGTTGTTTATGACCATATTGGTGAAGGGGGATATGAGGAGACGGAGAAGAAAATACAGGAATTACTACAGGTGAGTGCCGTAATTGAGGTGGCTGATGAAGTCACCCAAGATAGGAATCAAACACCAGAACTATATGTGAATAAGCGGGGAAATGACCAGGCGAAATTGGTGGGCGAATGGGTGGTAACTGACGATTATGCGCAAGCGGGAAGTGGTGCCAAGTTGAAATTGGAATATCAAGCCGGGGAGATGAATTTGGTGATGAGTGGTCAGGGAGAAGTGAGATATATGATTGATGGGGAAGAAAGAGTGATTGCAGTGACCATGGATGATCTGTATAAATTATGGAGTGGAGAATTTGGAAAACATGTGCTAGAGATGCAATTTGACCCTGGAGTAAGGGTACACGCATTTACTTTTGGAAAATAAACTATGGAAATAAATTTCTTAGTGGCGTTTACTAGTGGGATTGTGAGTTTTTTTGCACCGTGTGTGGTGCCGTTGTTGCCGGCGTATGTGGGGTATATTACCGGGGTGTCTTTGTCTGATGTGGCGCGGTTTAGGAAACAAGTGGTGTGGTCTTCTGTGGCATATATAGCTGGATTTTCGGTGGTGTTTACGATTTTGGGAACATCAGCTGCCGGGTTGGGGTCTTTGTTTAGACAATATGATGTATTAGTGCAGAGAATTGGGGGAATTTTGATCATGGGATTTGCATTGAATTTCTTGGGGGTGGTAAGAATTCCGGGGTTGTCGTGGCAGTTGAGGTTGCCGAGGTGGGCGGAACATTTGGGATATGGCAGGGCATTTTTAGTGGGGATAGTTTTTGCTACAGCCTGGACGCCGTGTGTGGGGGCAATACTGGGGGCAATTTTGACGTTGGCGGCTGCTACGCAAACTGCTTGGGTAGGGGGAGCGATGTTGTTTGTGTATTCATTGGGAATTTCGATTCCGTTTTTGGTGATTGCACTAACAATTGCCCAGGCGCCAACAGCGCTAAGATCAATCGGGAGATTTTTACCGGTGGTGAGTAAGGTGGCTGGAGTGATTTTGCTGGTGATTGGGTTTTTGTTGTTTAACAATACGGTGATGTGGATTTCGCCGCTTTTGACATACAATCGTTTGAATTCGTTATTATTTGAGGTTGCATTTAGGCTAGGATACACGATAAAGTAGGGATATGAAGTTATTTGCGGGTGTGGTGGTGGCGATTTTGGTAGGGGCAGGTG
>Ga0209541_10008102_pt1 | contig 17453 bp, 16 predicted proteins | sample RifCSPlowO2_01_FD_184027 | JGI IMG/M metagenome (GOLD analysis project Ga0209541, IMG submission 184027) | Groundwater microbial communities from Rifle, Colorado - Rifle CSP2_plank lowO2_0.1 (SPAdes) (version 2) | ecosystem: Environmental > Aquatic > Deep subsurface > Groundwater | place...
TTAAAGCATTACCGGTTGGACAACACACCATCACTTTAAAAGAAGGGCTTATCTGGGGCAAGACCATAAAATCTGCCAGTTTTACCGTTTTAAATATAGGACAACCTACGCCCACTCTTACCCCAACTCTGACACCTACCCCGGTTCTTCTTCCTGGCCAACCCACTTTTACTCCAGCCCCACCGGTACCAAAACTAGCACCCCTTTGTGACCAGCTTGGCCAATATAGTGGTCCTTGCTGGAATTGTGTCAATCAGGGAAAAATCTGGACCGCCATCGGTTGCTTACCTACGGATCTGTCTGTCATTATAAGAGATTATGTTTTTACGGTTGGGGTGGGAATTGCAGGAACATTTGCCTTTCTCTATTTTATCTACGGGATTTTTTTGATATTAACCTCAACCGGTGAAGCCGAAAAAATAGCTGAAGCCAAAGAAATCATCATCTCTGCCCTATCCGGACTTCTTCTGATTATTTTTTCCGTCTTTTTATTAAGAGTAATCGGTATCGACATACTTCACCTGCCTGGCTTTGGATGATCTATAACTGTTATAATCGTTATAGTTATTATAATAAATTATAAAAGATGCAACTGGTTCAAAACATCAAACTACCCGGGGGAGAAAACATTACCGGCCCACTTCCTGCCGGAAGGTTTACCAATCTGGCTTCCCTTGTCAATAACGCCCTTCCCTTTGTTTTTGCGATTGCCGGTATGATCCTTTTAGGGTATTTAATCTGGGGAGGATTTGATTATCTTACCTCTTTAGGAGACCCTAAAAAAGCAGAGGCGGGGAAAAATAAAATAACGAGCGCCATACTCGGATTTCTTATCATCTTTGTAGCTTTTTGGTTAGTCCAAATTGTCCAGTTCTTATTTAAAATTTAATTTACAAAAAACTACTTCTTCTCATCTTCATATAAACCAAAATAAACAGGTGAGGTAGCCCCTGGAATAGTTCTGATAAGTCCCAGTTTTGTCCCTGCCTCCATAGTAAATAAAGATACCTGCCAGACAGGGGGATTAACCGTGGTATTGACGCGAGGTCCAAGAAGTAGCAGATCGTGAATCAGAATATCAGAAATGGAAAGAGGAAAAGGAGCAATGGCGGTAAAGCTACTATTTTTAAAATCATAAATTCCCACCAGTGGTAAAGTGGTCAGATAGTTATACCCCACCATCAACCTGTCACCTTTGGGAAACCATAACGCGTTTGCGATAAAGCCGTTGTTTAGGATAGATTCGGAAAGATTCGTGTTACCCATGTCAATCTTCTTTGGATTAGGAATTATAAGTTTATTCTCAGAACCGTCAAGATTGACCAGGTTAAGTTCGTTTTTATCGCTAGAAGTCACCGTATATAAAAGTTTACTTTTATCTGGAGAGAGTTTCATGAGTTTTATATTTGGTTTATTGATGATCAGTTTTGCAGATGCACTGGCTGTATCGATTTGATTTATCCCGTCATCTCCTAAGAAAAGAAGGGTATTTTTTTCTGGCCAGAGAATTTGTTTGATGGGAGTGGATCTATTGACTAAAGGGAAAGCTTTAGACGCTGAAACCGAACTTATCGAATAAACAGAGATGTTATATTCCGATTCGTGAAATAATAGAGCCAGCTGTTTTTCATTTTCTGACCAGGCGTAATCAACCAGTTCTTCCTGATCGCTTTTGGTTTTAACAGTCAACGATGAATTTTTTTCTTTGTCATATATGACTAACGAGTTAGGGGTAGCGGTGTTCGACTTGGGTCTCCAGGATAAAAAGTTGCCTAATGGCGACCACATCAATTTATCCCCGGCAGGAGTTGCATTTTTAACAAGGAGTGAAAAAGCAAAAAGGTCACTGTGATAGATATCTCCTTCTTTGATAAAAGCCAGTTTGCCTATTTTCGGTTTTACAGGAGAGATAGAAGCTGAAGACGTGGAAACTGTAACCGGTTGGGTAACGAGTGGTATTGTTGGTGCAGGTAAAGGCGTTGCCGTCGGTCTGACAGTAGGAATGGGATTGGCTTTCTCTTTTGACGATTTTCCGGCAAATAAGGTAAAACCACCTATTAGTAATACAAGAAAGGTAATACCAATAGCTATAAAAGGGAGATATTTTTTAATCGGAGAAACTGACGTTGGCGGACTTTCCGGCTGCGGGACTGCCGGAGAAATATTTTGTTGTGGTTCTACTTGGGCAGGAATAGTGTCCATCTTCTCACTCCCATTCCATCGTTGCCGGCGGCTTGGTAGTTATATCATACACTACTCTCACGACTTCAAAAACCTCGGTCACGATTCTGGTTGCGATTTTATCCAATACACGGTAAGGAAGTTTTACCCAAGTAGCAGTCATTGTGTCTTTAGATTCGATCGCTCTTACGGCTATGGTCTCACCGTATTTTCGTTCATCACCTGTGACTCCAGTCGATTTGACTCCGGTCAAAACGGCAAAAGCCATCCAGATTTCGTCATAAAGCCCGGCTTTTCTAATTTCTTCAACTACAATCTGGTCTGCTCTTCTTAAAATATCTAATTTTTCTTGGGTTACTTCTCCTATTATTCTGACTGCCAATCCCGGTCCCGGAAAGACGTGTCTCTTAACAATATCGTTTGGGAAATTAAGTTGTTTGGCAATCTCTCTAACCTCATCTTTATACATCGTTCGTAAAGGCTCGACAATCCGGAAAGCGTGTTTTGAAGGAATTCCTCCCACGTTATGGTGTGTTTTTATCTTCTGCGCATGAAGAGTACCTTTACTTTCAATGACATCGGGATAAATCGTTCCCTGCACTAAGTAGATGGGTTTATCCTGAGGTTCCCCTGGGAGCCGAAGAGCTTCTTTTTCGAAAACCCGTATAAACGTTTCTCCGATTACTTTTCTTTTTTCTTCAGGATCAGTTACACCTTTTAATCGTTTCAAAAATATATCGCAAGCCGTAATAACTTTTAGTTTAAGATTAAAATAGGTCTTAAAAGTATTGATGATTTGTTCTGTTTCACCCAGTCGCATCAAACCCGTATCGACATAGTAACAGATCAGGTTATCTCCTATTGCCTTATGAGTCAAAACCGCGGCCACAGCCGAATCTACACCTCCAGAAAGAGCACAGATGGTTTTTTTATTTCCTATTTGTGTTTTAAGATCACTAATTATTTCTTCGATATCTAACTTAGTTTTTAGCGGATTTTCACCACAGATGCGCAAAATAAAATTACTAAGAATATCGTTTCCGTATTGGGTATGGTGTACTTCAGGATGAAATTGAATACCGTATAATTTCTTTTTTTCATCTGCAAAAGCAGCCACTTTAACTGATGGCGTTGAACCTGTAATTACTGCGCCTCGTGGAGGTTTAATTACCTGATCAAAATGACTCATCCAAACAGTGAAGTCCTTTTTATTAACCTCCCAATTTATAAAGAGTGAATTTCCCTTAATGAGACGAAAGTGAGTCGGTCCATATTCTTTCTTTTCACCGGGCGTTACCTTACCCCCTAATAATTGACCCATCAATTGTAATCCGTAGCAGATACCTAAGACCGGAATATTAAGATCAAAAATCTTTTTATCAACCAAAAGGGCATTTTTACCGTAAACCGATGAAGGTCCACCAGATAAAATGATACCTTTGGGATGGTATCTCTTTATTGCGGCGGGTGCCTCATGAGGAACAACAATCGTGGCCTCAATATTTAAATCTTTTATACGTCTTCCGATCAGGTGAGTTGTCTGCGAACCGAAATCAATGATTAGTATCATAAGTTATTTAAAATATCGTGCGGATGATTTTCAACTTGCGATGCTTGAGACACTTTAATAAATCTAGTTTTTTCTTGAAGCTCAGTAATATTTTTTACGCCGGTATAATACATACCCGTTCTCAGTCCTCCAAGAAGTTGGTTTGCCTGGTTTTCAACCGTACCCTGATACGGAACCATGCCTTCTATTCCCTCGGCAATTAATTTCGTTTCTTGCCCACGTCTATATTCCTGACCATAACGGGCGGCACTCCCCTCTTTCATGGCAGCAACTGAACCCATTCCCCGATAAGACTTATATTTCTTGCCTCGTATTGAGACCACTTTTCCAGGTGATTCCAGACAACCGGCGAAAAGAGAACCGGACATAACCGTCGAAGCACCTGCCGCCAGCGCTTTAACGATATCTCCCGAATACCGCAGACCTCCATCGGCAATTACCGGAATACCAAATTTCTTAGCAACTGAAACAGCCTCCATTATAGCCGTAATTTGTGGCACTCCCGTTCCGGCAACAACCCTGGTGGTGCAAATTGATCCTGGTCCCATACCCACTCTTAGACTTTTTGCTCCGGCCTCAATTAAAGCCTTGGCTGAGGCAGCTGTTGCCACCGAACCGGAAACTAAAGCGATGTCTTTAAAAACCCCGGCAAGATATTTTGTGGCTTCAATGACCCCTTGTGAAAATCCGTGAGCGCTGTCAACGATAATTATATCCGCTCCGGCTTTAACCAATTCACGACTTCGCTCTACTAAATCTTTACCCACACCAACGGCGGCTCCAACAAGAGAAGTTTTAACTTTAGCAATCTTTATTTCTTTTACCTGACGCTCAATAGTTAAATTTCTATGAATTACTCCTAATCCTCCTAAGTTTCCTAAAGCAATCGCCATGCTACTTTCGGTCACCGTATCCATCGGTGAAGAAAGTAAAGGTATGCTTAGCTTAATGCTTTCTGTTAAATAAGAGGAAACATCAATATCTTCTCTTTTAAAAGCGGCGAAATTGGGCAACAACAAAACATCGTCAAATGTTAGACCGAGAGTCTCGAGTATTTTAGATTGTTCCATTTTTGATAAAACTGGCGGCTTTTGCCCTTTTGGAAGCCTCGACCAGATCCTCCTCTGTTAAAATTTTATTTTCAAGTAATAGATTATATTCGGAAATTAGATTAGTCCTAAGCATCTCAGGGCCATCGGTGTTGATAGTGAATGGAACATGATAACTTTTAAGTTTATCAAAAATTTCCCTGAATTTAGCAATATCCGCAACTACTCCGGTAGCCAAATTCGAGGAGGGACAAACTTCTAAAACGATGTTTCGTCTGTTTAACTCTTTAAGAAGTTTTTCGTCTTCAATAGATTTTACTCCATGACCGATACGATCGGGATTTAGTAAATTGAGAACTTGCCAGATTTCATCAGGACCGGTCGTCTCTCCGGTATGGATCGTAACACCTAAGCCTTTTTTTCTACAATCAGAAACCAGAGACTCCAGGGAATTAAGGGAAAAATCTTTAGCAATAGGACCGGCCAGATCAATACCCACCACTCCCCGTCCGGCATACTTTAAGGCTTTTTGAGCAACGATTGAGTTAAGCTTTGGAGAAAAACTTCGGTCGAAACAGAAAACCAAACCAACACGGATAGGGTAAGCCAATTGTGCTCTTTCCATTCCGTGAATGGCGGCAAGAATAATATGATCCAGATCCCTTTCTCCCCCCCTGTTTCTCTTCATTGGGTTAAAACGGATTTCAAGAGTGGTAATGTTATTTTTCCGGAAGGCGCCAGAACTAATCGAATAAACACTTTTCTCTATTGCCTCAGGAGAAGACTGGATAAGCTCTGTCCAATGGAAAAGGTCCAGATATTTATTGTAGGTTGTCTTATCTGTTACGGTAATCAATTTTTCGAATTCCCAGTAATTTTTGGTCGGCAATTTAATCCCCTGATCATGGGCGATTTCCCACATGATAGGAGGATTAACTGCTGAACCTACATGAACATGAAGCTCGGTCAGTTCTCCAAATTGTTTTTTATTTTGCATATTTTCTATTATAAGTCATCCGCCAGCTGGCGGATGACTTAAGTAACCCAGGTAACTTTAGTGTAGATACCACGGCTTTGATAAAATTAGTGATTGTAATATCGGATACTTTCGCCCGGGCGTAAATCGGTTTATAAAGAGCCAAAGCATAACCTATTTCGACGGTTACTGCAGGGCCTAAGTAAGAACCCTTATTGAAAATGTAAACTGCATCGCTTTTTCTGATATTCTCCAAATGAGAAAATGCCCCTTCCCCTTCCCATTTAGTTAAAGTTTTCTTATCGTACTTAGTCATAAGTTGAGCGGGTCTATGACCATAACGGATATGAGAAGGTTGTGGAACAATCACCTCTAATCCTGATTTTCTTAAGACGACTGCCGCCTTTTCCATATCCTTGTAAAATTTAAAACTACCGCAGAAACAGATGACACGCACCATATTTTTATAAATTCGTGTCACCCTGAACTTGTTTCAGGGTCCCGTTGGGGATGCCGAAATAAGTTCGGCATGACAAAAAACCACAAAAAATCCCAGCAGAAGCTGGGAGAAAAATTAAGTAATTATTTATTTGGTTGTTTTGTGCAACCATATTAAATCTTACCATAGAAGATACCTGTTTGTCAAAAAGGGCTACACCCTGTAATATTACATTACATTATAATCAAACCTTTTATCACTTCCAAATTAAATAATATAACCATCTCAGGTCGGGCGGCTAGTGGAGCAACTACTCTCTCCAGGAGTCTTGCCCAAAAGTTAGACTGGAAACTGATTAATGGTGGTGAATTAGTAAGAAAACATATGAAAATAAATAATATTCCTCTCGAACAAACAAGTCTTTCTTCGAACGTCTATCATCTGGACTTAGATAATTTCATTAAAGAGAAATTAAGAAGCGAAAAGCAACTCATCCTGGAATCCTGGCTATCCGGGTATGATGCCCAAGGAATTGCCGGCGTTTTCAAAATCTATGTCAGCTGTCCTGATGATTCCGTCAGAATAGATAGATTAGTTAATAGGGATAAAATGACGATTGATCAAGCTAAAAATCACCTCAAAGTACGGGAGGAGGAAAATATTAGAAAATGGGAACTGCTTTATCACACTCGAGATTTCTGGAATTCTGCTCTTTATGATTTAGTGATTGATACTTATACTAATGGCCCAAATGAGACTTTGGAACTGACGCTGAAGGCGATAGGTTTTTATTCTTAATGAGGTTTATTGAGGACGATGGATCGTAGCCTGGTCATGGCTTCCAGTGTGTAACGAATTCCTTGTACCCCGCTTCCACTATCTTTTATGCCCAGGAAGGGAAAATGGTCAGGACCACGCTGGGGCTTACTATTGATCTGGACAGACCCTACTTCTATTTTTTGTCCCAGTTTTATACCGGCTCCTTCATCGTTAGTAAAAATTGACGCTTGCAATCCATAACTCGATTCATTAATGATTTTTATGGCTTCGTCAATTGATTTAACTTTGATAAAAGAGACCACGGGGCCAAATGTCTCTGTATGTAAAACTTCCATACTGGGTCTGACATTTTCTAAAATCGTAGGCTCTACATACCTACCCGTTCTTTTGCCTCCCAAAACTATTCTGGCGCCGGCCGCTTTGGCTAAAATAATTCGTTTTTCGATTTCTTCTGCCGCGGAATCTGAAATCAGCGGACCCAGATTGTTTTCCTCAATTCTTGGATCTCCCATTTTAATCATCTCTTTGGTTTTTTTAACAACCAGTGGCAATAATTTATTGACAGTTGACTCCAGTCCCAAAACATATTTTATCGCCGTACAGCGCTGACCGGAATACGAAAAGGCACCTTTAACTATTTCGGTTGCGGTTAACTCCATATCGCTGTCGGGCAGTACCAGGGCAGGATTGTTACCGCCGCATTCAAAAAGAATCGGAATCATACCAATTTTTTCGGCGATCGACTTTCCAACTTGGGAAGACCCGGTAAAAGTAACCATATTGATTCCTGAATGAGTACAAAGATAGTCCCCTATGTCCTTACCTCCGCCGGTAACCGTGGTTATAATTCCCTCAGGTATACCGGCCATACGGAAAATTTCGGTCAAATGCAAAGAAGAAATTGTGCCCTGCGTCGGAGGTTTAAAGATGACCGCATTTCCGGTAATGAGTGCCGGAGCTATTTTGGAAACAGAAAGATTTACAGGATAATTAAACGGCGCGATGGCAAGAATTACACCCAAAGGGACACGTTCGATGATCGCCATTTTAGTCTGATCATAGCCGGGAAAAGCATCTCCTGAGAGTTCTTCACCCTTGAGATGTAAACCTTCATGGGCAAAATAGTCGATCATATCAGCGCTTCTCAAAATCTCATCTTTAGCATCCGGGTGAGTTTTACCTATCTCTTTCATCAGAAGAGTCGTCAAATAATGTTCGTGTTGTCTCATCCAATCGGAAGCCAGATGTAATATTTTTGCCCTTTTTATCATCGGTTCATCTTGCCATGAAAGTTGAGCTTCATGGGCGCGATCTATTGCCTGATCTATCTCACTGTGAGTGACTTTCTGGATGCGTCCCATGATATGACCGTCAACCGGAGAGATAACCTCTATAGTTTCAGAACTGGTCGAGGGAATCCAAGTTTGCCCGTTGAAAAAAAAATACGTGGGAGGAGATTTATGATCAGAAAGAGAAGTAAAATAATCTTTAGGCATTAGATATTATTATACAGTATCCATTACTATCGTCACAGGACCGTCATTTACGATTTCTACAGTCATATGTGCTCCAAATTTACCCGTCTGAACATTTTTCACTCCTAAGTTTTTCAGCTTATTTATAAAATATAAATAAAGTCTCTCTGCCAAATCCGGCTTGGCCGCTTTTACAAAAGACGGTCTCCTTCCCCCGCTGGTTTCTGCCAACAGTGTAAATTGGGAAACGACCAAAATTTCTCCCCCAACATCTAAAATCGATTTATTCATCTTTTCCTTTTCATCGGACATAATTCTGAGGTTAGTTATTTTCTCAGCTAATAGATCTGCCTGCTTTTCACTGTCTTCCCCTGCTACTCCTAGTAATATATTGTAACCTGATCCGATACGGCTTATAACTTTGCCGTCAACTACTACTTTCGAACTGGAAACTCTCTGTAAGACTGCTTTCATTTTAAAATGATGTTTCGTTGAAAAAATTTATAAAAATATTAACAATAAAATTACTTCCACTTTCAAATGTTTTTCTACCCATACCATAAATGGTCTCTGTGGATTGACCGAGAGTGGTTTGGAACTTTTTTAAAATCTCACCTCCTGGAATACCTGAGTCTCCACTTTGCCGCAGGTTAGAAATATCGTCTCTGATAGGCATAAAACCTACGACCACGGGTTCGGTTGGCAAAGGTTTAAACTCCCTTGGTGAAGGAACAAGGGAAGCGGTAGGATACAAGATGATCGTCGGATTTGCCTGATAAGCTGGAGGATTATAAATAGGAGGTATGGTAATAGTTGGAACAACTGACGTTGGACTTGGTTTCAAGGTTACGGTGGGTACTGGTTTCCTGGTCGGTGTAGAGATAGGTTTTTTAGTAGGAAAAGGCGTCACTGTTGGAGGCGGTTTATCAACGATCGTTATCTGTTTTTCAGCAATCACATCTCCATAAGCCCCATCAGAGTAAAACCTCCAGGCCACAACTCGATAAGTCCCTGGCCCAGGCACACCGGTTGAAGAATCCGCAACACAGTTGTAATGCCTCTGATTACCGGAGGTATATCGATGTCCCAAAGCGCGTTCATTTATTTTAGGACAAATATCCCAAGGCTTCTTGGTGTTCGGATCGGAAAGAGCTAACATGTCACAAGCTAAATCATTCTCGTCATAATCTAAAGTCAAAACACACTCGAACATCTCTCCATATGTAGGCGAAGCAGGGATGATGTCGATATTGGAAACGTTGACCGCCTGAACCGGAGACGCAAATAACAAATAGCATATAACAAATAACGGCAGGACCCGTAAATTATAATCTGTTATAATTTTCATAATGCTTACTTTTTTTATCATATGAGATCCTTCGACTCTCCGCCAGTTGGCGGATCGCTCAGGATGAAAATGGGGTTGCCCCATTTTCATTTTAACAAAACTAACACACTTGTGTTCCTGGTGTTAGTTTTTTTACTCTTTTACCCTCAACCATTAGAAATAAGCGGGGTAACAGTCGTCAATGATTTTATAAAAAGCAGAGTCTTGTCCTTAGGAATCTTATTTCTTATCCTGCGGGGAATAATCGACGCTTATTACTCACCCAGACTAGCCATAATATTTTTGGTCACTCTTATCTTAGCCCCTACTCTGAACTTTGGCTATCTGGTCTTAATCACTCTTATAACTTTAATCGTAATGAAATTATTGAAAAAAATATGACCCATTCGATTAGACTCAGGGTCATAGTGAGCAAGATCGAACTATGAATATATTTTCAATCCGTAAACTCTTGTACGAATATCTCACCATAAATACCACCATCTACTACTCCTATTCCCACTTTACCGAAATCTTCTGACAAAATATTGGCCCGGTGTCCGGATGAATTCATCAGTCCCTGATGAGCCAAAACTACATTGGGGGCTAGGGCTAAATTCTCGCCTCCTGCCAAAAACTCAATACCATTCTTTTTCATCCGGTCAAATGGTGAAAGTCCTTCCGAAGAGGTGTGGGAAAAGTAGCCTCTTCCAAACATATCCCGGGCCATATCACGGGCTACTATTTGTAGCGCTTCTGAATATGACAGGGCTTTAAATCCGGCTTTTATTCTTTCTTCATTTACCAGATTAATCATGGTCTGTTCAGCTCCCTCATCCACTTTCACTTCTTTTTGGCTAAAGCCTAAATTTACACTCTCCGAAGATTCAGGGTTGGAATTGATGGTCAGGAAAGTCAAAGATTCATTGATGGCCTGTCCAAAAACGCTCTTGATTTGTCTTTCAATTCCTTGAGTTTGGGCAATTAGTGGCCCGCCAATCTTAGACTGTAAAACGTCTTTTTTCACCGTACCTTTAACCGGCAGGGCGATTATTAATGTCAGAATAAAGGCCACAAAGACCAGAGATTCACCCATAGCAGGTATAAAACCGAAAAACTTTTCCAGGAAATTCAAATATTTTTTATTTTCTCTTTCCTTGATCTTTTCCCTGAATGTTTGGTAAAACTTGACTATGATTAGATGGGCTAAAATCGAAAAGACCATTTCCGCCAGTAGTCCGGCCATCAAGAAACCCAGGGCCTTGGCAATACCGCCTGGCAAAGAAAAGTTTGTCACTAATAGCTCACCTAAAAAAGAGTAAAATTTCAGCGAAACGACAAAAGATAAAATAAAACCGGTCAAATCCAAAAATCCCAAAAGAAATCCCCTGTTCCAGCCTTCAAAAAAATAAAAAAGCATGATCATGAGTATGATTAAATCTACCCAGTTGCCGTGAAGTTGCGGAATGTTCATAAATTCTCTGCATGTTATTGTATAATATAGGGCCTGATTAACAAAATGATAAAGAATTTAGGCAAGCCAAAAAAAGTATTAATCGCATTATTTATTTTTTTGTTTTTTGTAATTTGTTATTTGTTATTTGTTTTTTTCCGCGATCTCCCCTCTCCCAACAGACTTTCTTCTTATGAAATCCCGCAAACTACCAGAATTTTTGACCGCAAGGGAAATCTCCTTTATGAAATCTATGCCGAACAGAATCGTACTCTGGTACACCTTTCCGACATTCCTGTATTTTTGCGCCAGGCAACCATCAGTATCGAAGACAAGGATTTCTACCGTCATCAGGGGGTCAATCCAGTCGGGGGCATACTTCGAGCGGCCAAAGAAACGATATTACGCCAGAAACTTCAAGGCGGATCAACTATCACTCAGCAACTTGTTAAAACTGCCTTACTTTCTTCGGAACGAACCCTGACAAGAAAAGTTAAAGAGATGATTTTGGCTTTTTGGACGGAAAAGTTGTACTCCAAAGACCAGATTTTGGAACTGTATTTAAACCAGGTTCCTTACGGTGGGACGGCCTGGGGGATTGAAGCAGCATCGGAAACTTACTTTGGCAAAAAGGTAAAAGATCTGAACCTTTCCGAAAGCGCGCTTTTGGCCGGACTTCCGGCTGCCCCCACTCTTTACTCTCCTTTTGGAGCTCACCCTGATCTGGCTAAAAAACGCCAGGAGGATGTTCTGAAACGGATGGTTGAAGACGGCTACATTACGAAAAGCGATGAAGAGGAAGCCAAAAACGGGGAGCTGAAATATCGATCGCAAAAAACTGATATCAAGGCTCCACACTTTGTCATGTATGTTAAGGAAAAATTGGTGGAAAAATACGGGGAAACGATGGTCGAAAAAGGCGGCCTGCAGGTGACAACGACTCTTGACCTGCCTTTGCAAGAAATGGCCCAAAATACCACTTCCTCTGAGATTACAAAACTGAAAAATTTAAAGGTCGGTAACGGAGCCACTTTAATCACCCGCCCGCCAACAGGCGAAATTTTAGCCATGGTAGGCTCAACCGACTATTTTGCCACAACTTCGGGCAACTTCAACGTCACAACCTCAGAAAGACAACCAGGATCAGCTTTTAAACCGATCAATTATGCCGTGGGCTTGGAAACTAAAAAAATAACACCGGCCACCCTTTTTATTGATAACCCAACCTGTTTTTCGGTTTTCGGGCAAAAACCGTATTGTCCGGCAAACTATGACGGTAAATTTCACGGACCGGTTCAGATGCGGTTTGCCCTGGGCAATTCTTTCAACATTCCGGCTGTAAAAATGATGGCCATCAATGGCGTAGAAACTGTGATTGCTTCGGCTTCCGCTATGGGAATTTCCACCCTTAAAGATCCCTCCCGCTACGGTCTGTCTTTAACTTTAGGCGGGGGGGAGGTCACTATGATTGATATGGCTAAAGCCTTCGCAGTCTTTGCCAATAGCGGAGTAAAACGAGAGCTGACGACCCTCCTCAAAGTAACTGATAAAAACGGAAAAGTTCTGGAAGAGTTTAAAGATCCCAATTTTACTCCTGATGTCAAATTGCCCCTTAACTATCCTTCGATACTTCTTATAAACGGGCCAAATGTTCTCTCATCTGAAACCGCCTTTCTTATCTCCCACATCCTTCTTGACAATAACGCCCGCTCCCAAAGTTTTGGACCCTCATCATTTCTGACCATACCGAACAGAGCCGTCTCGGTCAAAACCGGCACCACCGATGACAAACGGGATAACTGGACGATCGGCTTTACCCCTAATTTTCTGGTGGCGGTCTGGGTAGGTAATAACGACAACACCCCCATGCATCCATATCTTACTTCAGGAATTACGGGAGCGGCTCCTATCTGGAATAAAATTATGGTGGAGACGATTAAAAATCAACCCGATCTTTGGCCCAGACAACCGGCTGACATAGTCGGAGCCCATATCTGTTCTCTTTCCGGTAAAGCTCCACCCAATGGGGATCCTAACGCGCAGGATAAAGGGTGCCCTACACGCTTTGAATATTTTATCAAAGAGACGATTCCCAAAGAAATTGAGACTCTTAAAAAAACCGTTCCTATCGATAAAACTACCAATAAACAGGCTCCCAGTAATCAGACGGAAAATATAGAGATGAAAGAGCAACAAATAGTCACAGACACCTTCGGTGACTATTGCCTTGATTGTTCCCATGACGGCGGCGATCCTGTCACAAATATCAAACTCTAGTTTTAAAACTATTGACTCTTGACATCTTAATCAATTTATCTAAAAATAATTAAAGATGATTCATTTCTCTCAAAATAAAATCTGCCTTAGTAAGAACTTGTTTTATCTATTAGCCTTAACTGTTACGATACTTGCCGGATTATATATCGTCAACATCACGAATAATCAAAAAGTAGCTTATAAATCAGAAGCAAGCACACCGATTATAAGTCCGACACTTATTCAAACAAAATGTGTTCCATATGGCGCTAAATGGGAGAAAGGGACGGACGGACAATGTTATAGTATAGGCAGTAAACCAATAGGTACATATTGCGGAAATGAACCGGCACGTACTGAAAGAGATAAGTATAGATGTTTACCTACTAAACCCTACTGTTATGAATTATCTTGTAAAGACGGTACACCTACTAATAAATGCAACACGCAAGGATTGAAGTGTTATTGTATGAACGATATTAGTCAATATGAATCACCAGAATTATATCAGGATAATAATTGCATTAGAAAGAATCCGGATTTGACAACGACTCCGACTTCTCCACAACTTACATGTAATAACTCTGGTGGGATGTGGTATCGCGATGCTAGCTGTGCCGTTACAGCCGAAAGACTCTGGGGAACAGGAAACGGTGGGCTTCTTATTGCTGCTACTGTACCAGCTGGGGGATTTTCAGATGCAGCATCCTATCCGGAACAAAGTTGCTGTAAGCGTATAGCTACATGTCAAAGTTTAGGTGGTAATTGGTTTAGTGCAGCAGCTTATCCATCTTGTAGTAATATCGGTACAAACTATACTGTAGCAAAAGGTAATGTTGATATAAAAACAGGCTATAACTGTTGTGTAAGAATACCAACCCCGACACCTAAACCATACCTACCGGTAAGAGAGTAAAACTATTTAAGAATCTGTTACATATTGATTCCTCAGATAGATTTCTAACTCCGATTGTCCAAAAGTTCTCAATAAAAAACCCGCTATTGACAAGGGAATTTTTCTATATAAAAATGGATATAAGATCATCTTTTCAGATGACCAACTTATTTTTTGGAAATTATACTTGCCCAAAAATATAAGTTTGTAATGTAATTACATTTCAAAAAAGAAGGGGGTGAGAAAAGATGAGTGAAAATAATGAGAAAAAAGAAGGCATGATTTGCTTTAACAAAGTTCTTTTCTACGTAGTTGTATTATTGCTTGCAGTTCTTGGCGGCATGTATTTTGTCAATTCCGCCAATCAGGCAAAAGTAACTAATCAATCACAAGCAGGATACTCATGTGCGCAGCTTGGAGGTATTTGCAGAACAGACCCTGTCTGTACAAATGTGCCAGGTCCGCGAACTTATACGCAGGGACCTAGTGATACCTGCGGTGTTGGTAGCAGCCTGACATGTTGTCTTCCAAGCGCATATACACCTCCAGGAGCTACGTGTACTGGCTTAGGTGGTAATTGGTATAACGCAACAAGCTATCCAACATGTAGCAACGTTGGTGCAAATTATGCAGCAGTAACAGGTAATACTGATACCAAAACAGGTTCTAACTGTTGTATCGCAGGAAGAATGCCGACCTTGACACCATTCCCTATAGGAACTAATACTTGTTCTGGTTTTGGTGGTAATTGGTATAACGCAACAAGCTATCCAACATGTAGCAACGTTGGTGCAAATTACGCGGCCCCAGGAGGTACAATAGCTGACCTAAAAACAGGTTATAACTGTTGTATCGCAGGAAGAATGCCCACTTTGACCGCAGGGAGTACTACTTGTTTAGGTTTTGGTGGTGATTGGTATAGAACTTCAAGTTACCCAACCTGTACTGATGTTGGGTCAAACTATTCAGCGGTATCACCACCAGCTGGTGCGGTGATAACTGATAATAAAGCAGGTTCTAACTGTTGTATCGCAGGGAGAATGCCCGCCCTTCCCGCAGGAAGCGCTACCTGTCGAGGTTTTGGTGGTAATTGGTATAATGCTGCAAGTTTCGCAGCTTGTAGTAATGTAGCTGCAAACTATACACCAGTAACACTTCCAGCTGGTGCGGTAATAACTGATGCAACTACATGGACAGGTTATAACTGTTGTATCGCAGGAAGAATGCCGACGCCAACACCTGGTTGTATGTCATATCCAGATCAGAATTGTTGGCCTTCGGGTACTACATGTACCAGTATTACTGCCGCTGGTCGTAGTTGGAATACCGGTACCGGAGGATGTAGTACGGCAGGGAATGTCTGTTGTAAAGCACTATAGAAATATTAAGTAACTGAAACGGGTTAATTAACCTTAAAACCCCGCCCGAGGGCGGGGTTTTGGTATTTGCCGATATAGGCATTGATATGCTTACTTACTATCTCCCAGCCATTTCCAAAGAGGTGTGTGTGTTACCTTTATGCCTTCTACGGTGACCGTTCCGTCCACATCCCACGTTATGAGTTGGCCAGATGATTGACGCAGCGCTTTTGCGGCCTTTACAAGCGCCTTAGTTTCCCGCTGCGGCACTTCTGACATGAGTGAGGCAAAAGTTACCTGTAAGAGTTCTTTAACGGCTTTATTGTGTAACACTATAAAATCAACTTCATTACCTGAGTAATCCTTCCAATAGGCCAATTCGTATCGGGGATCCCACACGCTGTGTCTATGTAATTTATGGAATACGGACTGTTCCATCATGTAACCAAGATTAGCTGATAATGTACTGCTAAAATGAGACGAAAAGTAGTTATCTATCAAATAGGACTTCTTCACAGTTTGAATTCTTTTTTTTACATTGGCAGAAAACACCTCAAGACGGGCAATAAAGAACGACCACTCCAACCACTGCATATACCGAATTACCGTAGCCTTACTTATCGTATGCTCTGTACCTTTGAGAGAGTTTGCCAGTTTTGAGTAGGTATAGCTTCTTGTATTAGGCAGTAATCGTAAAAGATCACTAAACGCCTCTTTATTACGTAACTTATACCGCTCCACAATGTCCCGATCCACAAACGACGAGAGGTAATCTGCAAGAATGAGCGGTCGCAACCCTTCCTGCGCAAGCACTATCTCCGGCAGTCCTCCAAACGTCAGATACTCACGCAAAAGGTTAAGAATGTGGGCATGAGACAAGCTATTTATATCTGACCCACGAAAACGCAAAAACTCGTTCCAATTTAACGGAAACATGGGAATTGTTATTGTCTGGCCTCGAAGTTCTGTTGGAATCTCGCGCGAAGAAAGTTTTGAAGATGAACCGGAAAGAATAAGACGGTGTTGGGTTGTCTCATTTATCCGCCGTGCCCACATACTCCACTGCGGTATCTCCTGTATCTCGTCCATTAAAAATACAAAGGGTTGATCTGCTTTAAGCTCTGTCAGTAATTCAACAAGCTGGCTTAACACCTCTGTCTTTTTAGGCACTCGTTCGTCTTCAAAATTTATATAGACACATTTGTCTTTGCCGTATTTTTGGGCAAAATCAAGAAGGGTAAATGTCTTCCCTACCCTTCTGAAACCTACGACAGAGACTATTTTTCGGATGTTGGGATCAAAATATGAGTGTAAATTAACATCACGAGTTTTTATTACCGGTAAGGGATTACTCCACCAGTTTTTTAATAAATCACTCAAAAGTTGTTTCATAATATGAAATCTATAATACAATACTAACTAATATTGTTTTATATTACCAAGTATATATACACATGTCAACTTTAATCGCCACCCTTCGGGTGATTTAGCTTCACTGCACTCTTCCACACCGGGAGTGAAACAGCTCCACACATCGGGAATATAGAAAACTGAAGGAAAATACTTTGGCTTAATTGCAATTATGTGTTGATAGGATCAGTTATAGATGAGGTTTTACAATATCCGATAGTTTGATATTAGGAAATCTTTTAAGGAAGAAAAACCAGTAAAGGAAATGAGCTCTGTTTTTCCTC
>Ga0209541_10008104_pt1 | contig 17452 bp, 19 predicted proteins | sample RifCSPlowO2_01_FD_184027 | JGI IMG/M metagenome (GOLD analysis project Ga0209541, IMG submission 184027) | Groundwater microbial communities from Rifle, Colorado - Rifle CSP2_plank lowO2_0.1 (SPAdes) (version 2) | ecosystem: Environmental > Aquatic > Deep subsurface > Groundwater | place...
GTCAATTGGTGAAATTACCGGTTTGAATATTCGAAAAGGTGTGAAATTGGAGATAATGGGTATCGGAAGAGTCAAGATAATATCTTTCACACATGAGGTTACGCTTTATATTGAGAAGTGTACTTTTGATGTAGAGATTGATTTTTCTTACGATCAGGAAGTTCCGTTACTTGGCAGAAATGGATTTTTCAGTTTGTTTAAGAGAATTGATTTTAAGGAGAAGAAGAAAGTGATAAGTTTTAAAGTTTGACTTTAGAAATTTCCTTTAAATTAACGTTTTTTATTGCCACCCAGGGTGCGTGAGTGATTTCGTCAGATGCCCAAAGAATTGTTTGCACCTTGTTTTTTCCAATTGCAATTATATTTTTCATCATTTCGCCGATATTGTCTTCAAGTCGCAAAGTATTAGGCAGAATTGGTTCGGAGAGCTCGCCATTTCTTATTACAAAATTATCAGCAATTGCAGTGCCGGAAATGATTCCAGATGCATGACCTCCGACAGGATACGTATACCATAACCGCCCAATATAAAGACCGTTTTTAACTTTCTTTAAAACCTCCTTATTGGTTGATGGGTGGGAGGAATCAATAATCAAGTTGGTAGCGTTTGTCCAAGCCGGTGAGGAGGCGATTCTACCTCCGCCTCTTGCGAAGCGAAAGCCGTTTTGGGGGGATATGGCGTCTATGATTTGTCTTGGATCAACCCCTAATTTGATTTTAGACTCTTCGTATTTTTTAAGGAACTTGTTTGTCATTTTCGAGTCGGATAGAAAGCCCACCAGTTTGCCCTTCTCAATTAATTTTACTTTTCGGGTTGGCATGCCTTCGCAGGTTATTCTTTTAGTTCCAGCCGCGTTTGGTACGGTCGCGTCATCATATAAATTCAGTAGTGGTGAGCCTACAATCTTCCCATATTTACCGTTAAAAATTGATGAGCCAACATTGATCAGTCCCAAGTGAAGATGGCTTAAAAGCAAACTACCAAAAAGTTCAGTAACCGCTTGGGGGCCGAAAATAACTATATATTTACCTGTTTTGACACGAGTTCCACCAATCTGTTTTAACGCGGCTTGAGTAACCTCTTTACCAGCTTCATAAGGCTTTTTTAAATAAAGTTTATTAAATGCACTCCAAGCTGACCCTTTGGCGTTTTCGTTTTCAATCATCGCGGTTAAAAAGGATAAAACTACAGTGGTTTCGTCGGTGTCAAAAATTCCGTTTGTGGAAGCCACACACATCCGCTCTCGTATTAGAAAATTATCACCATTTAAAATAAAGTTCATAGTACGTAGTTCATAGTTCGTGGTAGATAGTGTATCAACCGCACCACGGATTGTGTCCCACGACATTTTGGATAGAAGTTTTGCTTCTTGATTGTAAGTCATCGTCATTAATTTTTTGTCATGATAACCTCGTTTGACGAGGTATTTTTTCTTAAATTCTGAAGGTTTTAAAAACCCGGTAAAATCAGAGTCTTCTACTGCGTCTCTTTTGGCTTTTTCAAGTGCGCGTTTAATTGCATTTAGCGAGAGGTCATTTGGTTCCTGACCAAAGCCGAGAAGTTTTTTATTTCCTTTTTTAAACCAGATTTCGACAGACACCCCAAAATCCTCATCTGATTTTGGTTCTTGAAGACCATTTGATGGAATATAGGTTGTGTAGCAAATTCTTCCGACTGTCCTGTGGTTACTTGATGCATAGACCACTCCCTCAATTAAATTTCTCTCTTGTTTGATTAATTGAAGTCCTTTTTTTACAATCCTTTTTAAATCGCTTAACTTTTTCATTTACTTCTTTTTAACTTTTGAAATATCAAACTGAGAATTAGATAAAAGATTGATAAATCAATTCCAAAACCGAATGCGAAAATTAACAAGAAAGATATGTCGAAAAAATCAGTAATAAGCCAAAATGAAATCGGGAAACCAAAATAATAGTCACACATAAAACCCGTATAGCTTGAACATGGTTTAGTGATAATAATATGTAATAAGGAAGTCGAAATTACTAGTATTAAAGATACCCAAAATTTCAGAGTTTTTTTGTAAAGAAGTATTGGTTTTATTTTGGTAAACATCTTTATCCTCTTGCAATCTTTGCTCGCGCCCGTGCTGTTGGTCCGCCGTTGCCTACTTGTTTTGATTGCATTGGTTGACCTTTTCCGCAATTTGGTATCGCAAAAATTTTAAAATCACTACCAAGAGCATCGATTGACATAAAAAAATTTTTAGAGTCGGCCGTGACTCTGCCGTCCCTGTAAATTTCACCAAGCCTTCCGTTCTTTATTTTGTAAATAAGTCGAGGAGCAATTTGAAAATTTTCGCGGGATTCGGAAATTGAGGGGATACGGTGACCGACACAATAAAATCCATCTTCGACATCGCCGATTATTTTTTTAGGATCATCATGTCCTGCCTCTATTGCCGAAACAGACATGCGGATAAGTGGTACTACAGACGCGTCGTTGGCTTTATAATGACCATTTGGATTTGAGTCAAAAATTGCCGCAGTTTCGCGGCTGTTCATAAAATCTTCATAAATTCCCTTTCTGATGTGATAGACACGTCTGGCTGGTGTGCCCTCATCATCGTACAAGTAATGCCCGTAACCGCCTTTTAAAGTCGGGTCGGAAAATGCAGTCAGAATGTGGGAACCGACTTGTTTTCCAATCATGTTGTCCTTGAAGTCTTTCATAAACCAGCTGCGTCCGGCATATCCGGTCTCCATTTTCATCGCTCGATCAAGCTCACTTGGATGACCGATTATTTCGTGGGCAAAGAGTGCAACGAGATCTGGGTCGAGAACTACCGTTGTGTCCTTTGAAGTTTGGGGTGCTGGCTCGGCACAGGACAACAAAACCGCTTCATTTGCGATTTCTTTTGCGAATTCAACTAAATCCATTTCGTGGGTATTTTTTCCATTTAAAATTGTCTCAAAACCCAACTGGTTGCCTGTATGGTGGTAAAGATCAGCCGGAGTTTTTCCGTTTTCTGTAGCAACTACAAAGACAGTTCCTCCAGTTGAAGTGTAACTTTGGTCAATTAAAGTACCCTCGCTTGAAACAAAAATTTGTCGCGATATTCCTGTTCCGGCGGAAACCTCGACTTTTTTGACGTTAGTGTGGAACTTCTTTGCAGATAGCGCTGCCTTACAGACAAAATCGGTAATTTCATGAGGCTTCACACCTCTCGGGTCAATTTTAAATTCAGCCTCAATTTTGGTATTTGTAATTTTTATCGGAGCGAGTTTTGTGGAAACTATTGAGTTATATTGTTTCGGGTTGTGTGTTACGAATTTAGATTTATATTTTGAATTTTCGATAGCCCTTAAATGAGATATAAGAAATGCTTCTTTCAAAGTTTTTTCAAATTTCAAAAAATCGGGGATACCTAGCTGTCTGCCGTAAAATCCGGACGCGGACATGCTTTTTCCTGCGATAACCCTAACCCCTATCGACAAACCCCAGTCTTTCACTGCGCCTTTTGGATTGCCGTCTTCAGAATATGCACCCGTTCCTTGACTTGCCTCAACGCGGATATCGGCATAGTGAGTTGATTCTAACCCCTTTGCGTAGTCAGCCGCTTTGTTTATTGTTTGTTTAACTATATCTAAATCTGTAATTTTAATCGAATCCTTTATCATTGACTTCTTCGAAGATACCCGATTCTGTGACACTTTTCAAGGGTTTCTAAAGTGTCTTTAATACCTTATTGACGAAGTATTTAACTGGATGGATACTTGGTTTTAAGCCCCTTTATTAGCGGGTATTGTTTGTATGAAAGTTTTAATGTTCGGGTGGGAACTACCACCTTATAATAGTGGAGGGTTGGGTGAGGCTTGCCTCGGCTTGACTAAGGCGTTGTCTAAAAAAGGTGTGAGGATTACTTTTGTTCTTCCAAAGAGACTCGATATTGATCTTGATTTTTTGGAGATTTTATTTGCCGACTTACCTAATGTAGGGCCAGCATATTCGATTTCCTCGCCAGACGATGTAAATAGTGACAAACCAATGTCTATGATTGATTCTGCTATCATGTACGCCCAAAAAGCGGGAGTTATAGCAAGTAGGGTTACTCATGACGTAATTCACTCTCACGACTGGCTTACGTTTCCGGCTGGTATTGCTGCAAAGAGAGTCAGCAACAAACCATTAATCGCTCACATTCACTCAACAGAATTTGATAGAACCGGAGGTAACGGTGCCAACCAAAAAGTTGCTGAGTTCGAGAGGGTCGGCCTGGTGGAGTCAAATAGAATTATTGCCAACAGCGAATATATGAAAAGTATTATCATTCGTGAGTATGGAATAAATCCCGACAAGATTGACGTCGTTTACAATGGAGTAGACAAAAAAAGTGTGGTGCCGAAAAAAGATGCTTCTTTAGAATTTGCAAAGATAAAAGATTTAGGCTACAAGGTTATTCTTTTCCTGGGCCGTATAACACTTCAGAAAGGCCCTGAATATTTTCTTCAAGCGGCGAAGAGAGTGTTGGATGTGGATCAGAAATGTATTTTTGTTGTTGTTGGAAGCGGTGATATGTACGACAAAATGGTGATAGATTCTGCTAAGCTTGGTATAGCGAAAAGCGTTATTTTTGCAGGTTTTTTACGCGGAGATGAAAGAAACAGGGTGATAGAAATGTCAGACGTATATGTGATGCCTTCTGTGTCGGAACCATTTGGCATAACTGCGCTTGAGGCAGCTTCGCTTGGTAAAGTGGTAATTATTTCAAAACAATCCGGGGTTTCTGAGGTACTAAAAGGTGCTTTAAAGGTAGATTTTTGGGATACAGAGGAGATAGCTAACAAGATATTGGCAAGCATAACGTATAAACCATTATCAAGATTTATTACATTTGTGGCAAAGCAAGATATTAAGAATCTGAGTTGGGGAGTTTCGGCACAAAAATGTGTAGATATTTACAACAGCATAATAAACTAAAATGACGGCGATCTGTTTTTATTTTCAGGTACATCAGCCATTGAGGACAAAAAAGTACAGGGTATTTGATATTGGGACTGACCATGGATATTTCAATGACAGCTCCTCAATGAACACCAATAACCGGGAGGTGTTTTCTAAGGTAAGTAAGAAGTGTTATTTTCCTGCAAATGAAACCATTTTAAAGTTACTTAAAAAATATAAAGAATTTAAAGTAAGCTACTCTTTTTCAGGAGTGTTCCTAGAGCAGGCATTGGAATTTGGAAATGAAGTAATCGACTCTTTCAGGAGATTAATAGATACTGGTAGGGTGGAAATTTTGTCCGAAACATATTACCACTCTCTTTCATTTTTTTATTCTAAAGTCGAGTTTGAAAAGCAGGTGAATTTACACAAGAACATGGTCAAAAAATTGTTTGCTATGGACACCCAAGTTTTTAGAAATACAGAACTTGCATACACTAACGAATTGGCAGCGTGGGCGGAAAATAGCGGCTTTAGAGGAATATTGGCAGAAGGGTGGGACCCTATTCTTGGGTGGCGAAGTCCCAATTTTGTTTACCGCCCGAAGGGTACTGAAAAAATTAAGTTGCTTCTAAAGAACTATAAACTCTCGGACGATATAGCTTTTCGGTTTTCTGATAAAAGTTGGAGCGAGTGGCCGTTGACTTCCCAAAAATACTCCGCTTGGATATCTGAAGTAGAAAAAAATGCCCAGACAATAAATCTTTTCATGGATTATGAAACTTTTGGAGAACACCAGTGGAGAAGTACTGGAATTTTTGAATTTCTTGAGAGTTTTCCAACGGAGATTCTTAAAAACAAAAACATTTATTTTGCGACACCCAGTGAGGTTATAAGTAGATTCAAGGCTGTAGGCGAAATCGATGTTCCAGCTGTTCTTACTTGGGCGGACACGGAAAGGGATTTGTCTGCGTGGACAGGGAACGAAATACAGCAGTCTGCAATAGCAGAGCTTTATTCACTGGAGAGGAAAATTCTTGCAACTGATGATCAAAAAATAATAAGAGACTGGAGGATGTTGACCACATCAGACCATTTCTATTATATGTGTACAAAGTGGTCGGGAGACGGTGATGTCCATAAATATTTTAATCCACATGATAGTCCTTATGATGCGTACATTAACTTTATGAATATTCTACGAGATCTGGATTTGAGAGTAGAAAACTATCGGAGAATGGCACGGAGGGCCACCGGCCCCGGAGGGGAGGTGAATATGAACAATGCAAGGAAGTAAAAAGGACATTGTGAATGCGCCTAACGACAAACTGTTTTGGGTGCATGAAGGTCCAGCTCTAAAGAATTTGGTGGATTTGAGGGATTTACTACGGAGCTTGAGAGATGAGACTTTCAAATTTCACGTAAATGAGCTTAAAAACGACTTTTCCAACTGGATCAGTGATGTTTTGAAAGAAGCCGATTTGGCCAAAAAACTTAAGGGTATTAAATCGAAAAGGTATACTTATAAAACAGTAAATGATTATCTTAATAGCCATTTTGGAATGTAGTTAAAAATGCCGAAATCATTAGTTCTAGGTAACGGAAATATATTAGTTGGTTTTGATAAATTTGGCCAATTGCGCGATTTTTATTTTCATTATGTCGGTTTGGAAAATCACGTTGGGCCGCCACTTGTGCACAAAATCGGCGTTTTTACTGACGGAATTTTTAGTTGGATAGATAGCAAGGATTGGGAGGTTAGTGTCGACTGCGAATTGGATACCCAGGCGGGGGTTATAGAAGCCCAAAACGAATCACTTAAGTTAAAAATAATATTTAATGACATAGTCTATAACGAAAAAAATATTTTAATAAGAAAGGTAACTCTTAGAAATCTTACAGAAAGACCGCGCCAAATCGAAATATTTTTTAACCAGCAATTTGAAATTTTCCAGGCACACAAAGGAGATACTGCATATTTTGACCCCAAAGACAAAACAATTATTCACTACAAAGGAAGAAGAGTCTTCTTGGTTAACGTTTTTGACGGAGAACCAGGCATAAAAGATTATAGCATAGGTCTTTGTGGTATTGAAGGAAAAGAGGGAACTTTCAAAGATGCTGAAGACGGAAAGTTGGAAAAGAATCCCATTGAGCATGGTTTAGTTGATTCGGTGGTTGGTGTTTCGGTTACCGTCGAAGCTAAGAAGGAAAGCGTTTTTTATTATTGGCTAACGGTAGGCAAATCGATAGAAAAAGTTAAAGAGTTGAATCAATTTATTATTGACCGAGGCACGGAAAGTTTGATCGAGACAACAAAGGATTACTGGAATGCGTGGGTAAATAAACAAAATTTTACTTTTTATAATTTGCTTCCCAGTCATATAGATCTCTTTAAAAAGTCGCTTGTAATTCTTCGTACTCATGCGGATAACACAGGCCCCATTATTGCATCGGGAGATTCGGATTTACTTCAGTACGAGAGAGATACGTATTCCTACATGTGGCCTAGGGACGCAAGCATTTGTGCGCTGGCTTTAGATAAGGTGGGAGACCACAATGTGGCAAAAAGATTTTTTGAGTGTGCAAACCAGATAATTACCGATGAGGGGTATTTTATGCACAAATACAGATCGGATAAGTCGTTGGGCAGTTCTTGGCATCCCTGGATAAAAGACAATGTTCCTCAACTTCCAATCCAGGAGGACGAGACGGCTTTGGTTATTTGGGGGCTTTGGCAACATTTTGATCTTACTAAAGATTTGGAGTTTATAGAGGTTGTTTATAACTCTCTGATTAAAAAGGCGGCAGATTTTATGGTAAGTTACTGCGATAGTGAAACAGGACTTCCAAAACCTTCCTACGACATATGGGAGATGAAGTATGGGATATCCACTTTCACTTCCTGTTCTGTGTACGGTGCCTTGACTGCTGCAGCTAAATTTGCCAAACTACTAGGTAAACAAAAGGCGGCAGCCAACTACTATACAGTAGCCCAAAAAATAAAAAACGGGATATTTAAATATCTATATAACCCACAATCGGGTTTACTGTATAAACTCATTAATTTCGAAAACGGCAAAATGGTTATTGATGAGACCGTCGACATCTCATCTGTTCACGGATTAATAAAGTTTCGAGTAGTCGACATAGGTGATGCGAAACTAGCCACGATATTTGAAAGAACAGTCCAAAAACTTGAAGTAAAGACTGATGTCGGAGGTATAGCCAGATTTGAAGGTGACAGATATTTTACAGTCGGGTATGAAGTACCGGGAAATCCATGGTTTAATACAACACTTTGGGTTGCACAGTATTATGTTAAAAAAGCAAAAAAAGAAGATGACATGAAAAAGGTAAAAGATTATCTGTCTTGGGTAGCAAAATACGCGCTTCCATCGGGGATTTTGTCCGAACAACTTAATCCCTATACGGGTGAACAGATATCGGTTGCTCCTTTAAGCTGGAGTCACGCGGAATACATAAAGACGGTTATCGGCTATTTGGAAAAGCTTGAAGAGTTGGGTATCTGCAAAGCCTGCTATCCTTTAAAATAGCGTTTTTTCTGCGAGTTCTCGAAGAGCTTCAATTCCAAGCCGGTGTCTCCTGCTGGTTGCCGCTCTTGTAACGCCTAGCCTAATTCCAAGTTCAGTTAGATCTTGTTGTTCATGATTACCCAGTCCATAATATCGCAATATAATGCTTGAATATTTAGGAGGTATTTCATCGAGCATTCGGTAGATCTTATCTTCTAATCTATCCCCATTTGCGATTAAAGCATCTTCCGGTGACAGAGCATTTTGATCTGCTACTATATCCGAAAGTGGTCGTTTGCCACCCGACCCCTTTATATACCCGTCGATATCTATTGTTGGTCCGATACTTAAAGCTAATATAACAGAATCTCTTGTCCATCCCGTCGCGTCGGTCAGCTCATCAATTGTTGGTTCTCTTTTCATTTCTTGGTACAATGCACCTTGTACATTTCCAAAAAATCTTAACCCGTCAGTAAACCATTCGGCACATCTGATTGTTCTTCTTTGATCAGCTAACGCCCTGGTTATTGCTCCTCTTATGTCCCAAGCCGCAAACGTAGCAAATCTTGCACCTTTTGTGTGATCATAGTCTTCGGCAGCTTCAATTAAGCCTGTATTTCCTTCCTGAATAACATCCAAAAACGGTAACCCTATCCCTCTATAACAATTTGCTATACATATTACCAGCCTTAAGTTGTTTACTACCAGAGAATTTCGTGCGGAACGTCCCTCTTCAACCTTTATTTCGAGGCCTTTGCGTTGGTGTGGTTCTAAATGGTCTTGGGACAATCTTAGTGAAGCCCTGTGCCCACGCATTACTTGTTTGGAGAATAGTTTTTCTTCACCCCAAAGTAGAATTCTGGCGTCTCTTCTTACATCAGCAAAATATATATCCATAAGTTCCAGAGCTTCTTCTGGTCCAACTAAACCCGGGTCGGCTCCTTTGAATTTTCTGATATGGTGTTCACTAGACATTTGTATAAGCCCGAATATTATAGGATGTTTATTATTTAAAGACAATAGTTTTTATATAATTAAGGGTATGGATTTTACATTTAGGATAGACATTGCAAGATCAAATCACAATGTTACTTTTGTGAATGAATTGATGAGTCAAATCAGGAAATCTATTAAAGACGGGGATTTTTTGTCGCTTAAAGAACTTTGGCTCTCTTGACATTTTCCATCTGTATTTACATACTTAAATAATGGAAGCGTTGGCGAATCTCTTTGTTACATTAGTAACTGTTGCCAATACCGTCCTCCCTCAAGCGAATATACCTCAAGTTCTAGGGGTCAAAATAGCAGAGGATGAAGTTTTGGATGATCGGGTTTCTACCGAACCCGTACCACTAACACTCCGCCTCGAACAGCAAAATGAAATGAAGAAGAGATTAAGAGAAGCACAGGAGGAGGCTAGAAAAAAGAGGGAAGAAATTGTAAACGAATTCAGGGAGAGGAGGCAAGAAGCACTAGCAGAGCTTGAGAAGAAAAGAGAAGAATTTCAACTAAAACTTCAGGAAATAAAAGACGAAAGAAAACAAAAAATTGTTGAAAATATAGATGAAAGACTTTCAAGCTTAAATGAAAAATGGGTTAGCCATTGGAACAGAGTTTTATCAAGATTGACTGAAATTTTGGCTAAAATAACTTCTAGAGCAGATGCTTTAGCAGCCGAAGGTGTTGATGTATCGTCTGTTCGATCCGCAGTGACGGTAGCTGAAGCTGCGATTTCTGCCGCACAAGAAGCTGTAAATAACCAGGTGGGTAATACTTATGTGGTTGATATTACCAGTGAGGAAAATTTGGGACAAGATGTTAAAAGTGTAATTTCTGATTTCCATGCTAATATAAAGTCAGTCTGGGAGAAGGTAAAAAGTGCAAGACTTGCTGTCGGGGACGCATTAAAAGTTTTGAAGGAAGTGGCATTGAATAATGAATAAAAAAGCTAGTCATGGGTCAGTAGTTATTATTGTTATAATTGTCGGTTTCCTTCTGATAGTGGGAGTTGCAGCAGCTTCATACTATCTTTTATGGAGTCAGCAGGCATTGCCCGAGCAGATAAACAAACAATATACAAGTGGGCAAACAGGTTCAGGGGAAGCTGGGACTCCTTCAATGAAGCCTATTTCTGACTCTGATAGTTTGAAGGATATCGAAGCTGAGCTGGAGAGCACTTCGGAGGGCTCGATTGACGCAGATATAAATAGCCTCAATTCATCTGCTAGCTCTCTGTGAAGGAGGAAATTTGCTGTATATGCTAATATTGAAGTCAAATGGACTCTGTCCCACTGCCATTTAGAACATTTGATCTCCACATCGGGAAGCTTTCTTTTTCTCCAAACTATTTACAGGCAGCTCTAGTCATATTTCTGGTCTTTCTGCTTATTTTTTCACTCGCCCGTCTCCGCCACATGTATGTTCACTGGTCTTTCAAGGGCGCGACAGCATATCTTACGATGGGGTTTTTATTGGCAATTGTATTGGAAGGCTTTATGTTGCTTTCCGGACGAACACTTTTTACAGAAATTGTTGGTTGGGAAAATGCACCGAAACCATTGGCGGCGTTTATCACCGCCGGGCGCGAAAGGTTGGTTAATGTGCTTGGTACGCAAACTGAAGTACCGCCATTGACCGCCAGTGAAAATCAGAACAGAGTTGACGAAATTGTAAGTCAGTTTCAGTCACTTGAACCCGGTGACGCCCAGCGCGCCAGATTTCAAATCTGTAAGCCATGAAGTATGTTAACTACTTATTACTTTGGCTGCATTATTTAAGCATTCCGTTAGCTGTCGTCGTAGCTCTGATTGTCCCTTGGTATGTACTACTTGCGTTTGTTGCCGGTTATTGGTTTTCAATTAGATATTTCAAAGGTTGTATATTAACTTACATTCAAAAGAAAACAGGAGGTTTACATAAAAATTTATTATTTACTCAGTTTTGGTTTTACAAAATATTTAAAAGGGAAATAAGTAAAACTCAAGTAAAATATCTGAATTATTTATTTAATTTATTTTTAATCTTTATATCTCTAATTAAAGATATTGTTAGATGATATACTAGCTTCATGCAGGATGTAGTGTCGAAAATTGAAGAGCTTACCACAAGGTTTAAAGCTCTTAATAAAGGTCTTAATCTAGGCCGTAAAATGCAAGTGCTGAAAAAATTGGAGGCAGAGTCCTCCGACCCCGATCTGTGGAAAGATCCAAACCATGCGCGTGACTTGATGCAAAAAATTGGAGACATTAAAAAGCAAGCAGAGCAAGTTAAAAGGCTTGAAAAAGACATCTCGGATCTTGTTGGGTTGTCCGATGATAAATCTTTGGCGGCAGACCTTGAAAAAGAAGTAGTACAAGTAGAAAAAGAACTAGAAAAACTTGAACTTACAATTTATTTAAGTGGCCCGTATGATGAGAAAAACGCGGTTATTTCAATCCACGCCGGCCAGGGTGGTACAGAAGCCATGGACTGGGCACAAATGTTACTGCGAATGTACCTTAGATTTTGTGAGAGATGGAGTTATAAAATTCAAATCATTGACGAAACCACGGGGGAGGAAGCAGGGATTAAAAGCGTCACTTTTAGGGTTGACGGGCGCAACGCTTACGGCTACCTTAAAAACGAATCCGGTACCCATAGATTAGTGCGTCAATCACCTTATAATGCCGACAAACTTCGGCAAACATCTTTTGCTTCAGTTGAAGTCTTACCAGACTTTGCTGACATAGAACTTCCTGACATTGAAATTAAAGAAGATGATCTCGAATGGCAATTTTTTAGGAGCTCGTCACAAGGTGGGCAAAACGTACAGAAAGTTTCAACGGCCGTGCGTTTAATTCATAAACCCACAGGAATTGTTGTTTCTGCCCAGGCCGAAAGATTTCAGGAACAGAACAGAAGAATTGCCCGGAGTCTCCTTCGCGCAAAACTTTGGTTGAGAAGTCGGGCGGAACTTGAGGAAACGAAAAAGGGTATTAAAGGTGAATATAGGCCGGCTTCTTGGGGTACGCAAATCAGATCATATGTGCTTCATCCTTACAAAATGGTCAAAGACTTGCGAACGAATGTACAAACATCAGATACAGAAGCAGTTTTAAATGGTGAACTTGACGAATTCATCGAATCCGGGCTTAAGTTGAAAGACGGGGTATAATAAGTTTATGACCAAGGCAAAACTAACATGCCCAAAGTGTGGTAAAGATGAGTATGTGGAGATGCCCACCACTTATTGCCAAATATTTTATAAATGCGGTTTTTGCAGCAAAATGATTGAGACAGAAGACGGTTTTTGTTGCGTCTTTTGTTCTTACTCCGACGTAAGATGCCCCTATAGCCAAAAACATGATGAACAGATTAGAACTTTCAGGATGGATATTATCAACGTGGGTAAAGTTTAAATTCTTTCTTGCCCACCCCGTATCTTAGGTGTATATTAAAAACAATGTCAGAGTCTGTGGTTCGCATTAATCCCGTTGAGGCGCCCGTAGTTAAAAAATTCCCAAGTAAAAAGATAAATTTGTCTTCGCTTATTTTTCCTGTTCTAGTCTCTCTAACTGTTCTTCTAATGGGAACAGGCACAGGATGGTTACTGGCAGGTAGGCCCGGAGCGACTTTGGGCCAAAATACGCAAAAGTCCCAAAGCGAGCTTAATTTACAAAGCGATATGGAAGCGGGAATTGCTGATGAGGAAGCTTTTCCTGACACTGCTGAAGGAGAGCTTAAAGAGGGAGGAATCAAGGGTGAAGGGACGCATCAACTTGATCGTGGTTTAGGTGAAGAGAAAAATGTTTATCTTACATCTACTGTCATAAACTTAGACAACTTTGTAGGCAAAAAAGTCCAAGTCTGGGGTCAAACAGTTACTGCAAAATATGCAGGCTGGCTGATGGATGTCGGAAAAATTAAAGTTCTTCAGTAGCTTAAAAAACAATAATTTGTTAAGCTTAAGACACAATGCCTGCGATTGTAAAGTTTGAAAACGTAACCAAAAAGTTTGGAAAAATAACTGCACTTAATGATGTTTCATTTGAAATTGACGAAGGGGAGTTTGTATTTTTAACGGGTCAATCTGGTGCTGGGAAAACTACCTTACTTAAGATATTAATTGCCGATCTTAAACCCACAATTGGAAATGTTTTTTTTGCAGGAGAAAACATAGCCAAAATTTCTAAAAATAAGATACCCAAACACAGGCAACAGATTGGTTACGTATTTCAAGATTATAAAATTTTGACTGAGCGGACTGTTAGAGAAAATATCGAAGTAGCCTTGGCGGTTGTCGGAATTTCGAGGAAAGATTGGAAAAAAAGAGTAGATGCAGTATTGGAACTGGTGGGTTTGGGTGATAGATCTGAACTTTTTCCACAGCAGCTTTCAGGTGGGGAGATTCAAAGAGTATCAATTGCCCGAGCATTAGTGGTTAACCCCAAAATACTTTTGGCAGATGAGCCGACTGGTAATTTAGACTGGGAAACAGCGCAAAACATTGTTGACCTTTTGTCCAAAATTAACAAAGAAGGTAAGACAGTACTCCTTGCTACTCACCATGAGGGGATTGTAGAAAGACTTAAAAAAAGGACAATAAGATTGAGGAGAGGAATGATTGAAAAATAATGCTGAATCATATTGAAACAGGTTTGCGAAATATCCGCCGGTCTCCGTTTCAAGCAATGGCAGCCATTTCGGTTCTAGCATTGACATTTTTTGTTACCACCTTGATTGCAATTTTGGTTTATTCTAGTCACCAAATTATAAGCTACTTTGAAACTAGACCTCAAATTATCGCGTTTTTGAAAGATGAAGCTCCCGCGGAAGATGTAGCAGATCTCATTAAAAATTTGAGTTCCAACGAAAAAGTTAAAAACGTGAAGTTTGTTACAAAAGAGGAGGCTCTTGAAATTTACAAAAATGCAACCTCGGACAATCCTCTTTTAAGCGAGCTCTTGAGCCCTGATATATTTCCTGCAAGTGTTGAGTTTTCTGTAAATGATTTGTCTTATGCCAAACAGGTTGTGGGGGAGGTTAAGGGTAAAGAAATTGTCGAAAGTGTCGGGATTACTGCGAGCCTTGGGGGAGAATCTACTCTTGGAGACGTTGTAGATCAACTGAAGAGTATTACAGCCAATGTTAGAGTGGGTGGTGCTTTAATTGTTTTTGTATTACTTACAACATCTTTTATGGTTTTGTTTGTAGTAATCGGCCTTCGGATTTCAATAAGACGCGAGGAAGTCGAAATTTTAAGGTTAATTGGTGCTACCCCGGGTTTTATAAGGATGCCGGTTTTGTTTGAGGCAATATTCTACGGAATATTGGGAGTATTTATCGGTTGGCTATCGGCATCTGTCGTTTTAATGTACCTTAGCCCCCATATAGTTTCTTACTTTCAAGAAATTCCTGTTTTACCAAAAGACCCTCGTTACTTTTTCTCTCTTTTGGGACTTTTGCTCTTATTGGAAATGATCTTCGGTGTCGTAATTGCTTTTGTCGGAAGCTTCCTCGCCTTGGCTCGAGTAAGCAAGAAAAAATGAGAAAATTTGTAACAAGTTTTGTAATGATACTTGTTGTTTTTTCTTCCTTTTTGTTTGCCCACTCCAATAAAGCATTAGCAGCAAATGACAAGTTGACAGAACTAAATAGAAAGATTGAAGAGTACCAAAAAGAGATTGATAGGCTCAAAAACGAAGCAAACACGCTTACAAACCAAGTCAAACAGTTTGACACCCAGATAACACTTACGTCTCTTGAGATAGAGAAAACAGAGGAAGAGATTGCTCTTCTAGGAGGCAGAATAGACGAGCTTGAGATTTCAATTGAAAGCTTAGCAAGTGCATTTGAAACCAGAGTTGTAGAAACATACAAAATGGCGCGACTTGGCACGGATATAGATATATTATTCACCTCTAGCGGTTTAGAAAATGCCGTCTCGAGATTTTTTTACCTCAAAAAAGCTCAAGAGGCTGATAGAGGTCTGATATTAAAACTCCAAATGGCCCAAAACAATTATAAAAAAGAAAAACTTGATCAGGAAGATTTGCAGAAAAAACTTGAAAGCAAAAGGTTAGAACTTGATCGTCAAAGGAAAGCTAAAGCCAATCTTTTGGAATTGACAAAAAACGATGAGAAAAGATATCAACAACTTTTGGCTGCAGCTCTTGCTGAGATAGAAGCGATTCAGGCAATTATTGCCGGAAAAGGCACGGAAACAGAGGTTGGTCTGGTTCAAGTGGGGGATAGAATTGCAAGCATAATACCTGGGGCTTCAGTTTGCTCAAGCGGCGGTCACCTTCATTTTGAAGTTGTCAAAGACGGTTTGCACCAAAACCCTTCCTCTTTTTTGTCTCCCAAAAACGTTATCTGGGATAACTGGCCTGATTCTTCGTTTAGTTTTACGGGAGGTTGGTCTTGGCCGATTAATGACCCAGTTAGAATAACACAGGGTTATGGTATGACCCATTACGCGGCAAATTTGAGGTACTACGGAGGCGCACCGCACACAGGGATAGACATGGTGAATAACAATGATGACTACACAGTGAAAGCTGCGGTTGTAGGCACACTTTACAGGGGATCAATCGGCTGCAGGGGTGGAACCTTGAAGTATGTGCATATAAAGCAAAATGACAGTTTTGACACTTATTATCTGCATGTTAATTATTAACTCAAAAATAAAAACTGCCCTTATTTTGACTTTATTTTTACTGATTTTCTCTACCTCAACCATCAATGCACAAGTCGTGATAAATGAATATTTACCACACCCCTCTTCTGGCAATGATTGGATTGAAATTTATTCTCCGACAGATTTAGATATTTCGGGATATATTCTTAGGGACACCACTTCAGATATTGTAAAATTACCCTCTGGTGTAATAATTGGTCCCTCCAAAAGCACCAGTTGTTATTTAGATGTGGGTAATAGATTAAATAACGGTGGAGATACCATTTTAATTCTGAAAGCAGATGGATTACCGCCTGCAGTTGATGAACATTCTTACTCTTCCGATCCTGGAGTAGATGTTTCGTGGTGTAGAACTCCAGACGGAGGTTTGTGGGCTAGTTGTACCGCTATTACCAAAACTTCGATAGAGTGTGGCAGTCTTGTTCCTTCTCCAAGCCCTACACCTGAGCTTATACAAACTCCAAGACCGGCGCCTACTCCTACAAAAACACCTGCTCCAACTCTGCCAAAGTCCCCAACACCAGTTCCTACCCAAAAACCTACCGCGACACCTAAATCTACTTTACAGCCGACAGTCAAGGCCACCCCTACCCCCAATGCCAGCGAAACGGAAGAACCTCGGCAAGGAAACGATGTTGCTTTGATTACTTTAGAAAACAACACTCCGTCTCCAGCTGTCGAGGTTGCTGGCGCAAGTGACGAGCAAAACTCCTTTCCGGCTCTAGCCCTGTTGCCAATACTTGGTGGATTAGGTTTAGTCGGAGCATCCATCCTTAGCTTGTACAAACAAAGATTAGAATTAAAAAAATTATTGGGTAACTTTTAAATCTGCAAGAGTTCTCAACAGTTGCGGTAATTATTGCCAATCTATTCTTATTTGAGGTATTATAGTAATTATGTACGAAAGACCCGATCTAAAGGTACATGGTGGTCTAACTCAAATAACTTTTTCTACTGAAGGTGATAAAAGAGGTTCTAGTGAACCTGCAGTAATAAAAATAAATCCAGGGCCGATAACGCCTGGGGGTAGAGGAATGGAGTTTTCTTCAACGCCTCTAAGAGAGCAAATTAGAGAAATTAGAGAAAAGCTGTCACATTGATAAATCTAGTAAAGTCCTCTTAATCAAACTATAATTATTTACCTTGATAAAAGTTAAAAAGTTTATTTTTTTTTGGGGGCCAGTGATAGCTTGGGCTCTAGTTATTTTTTGGTTTTCCTCAAGGCCGACAGGGACAGTGTCCGAAGTTAACTGGCAGGATTTTGTTTTCAAAAAATTTTTACATGTTGTTTTCTTTGGAATGCTGGCAACATTAATATACAGAGCCTCTATT
>Ga0209541_10008107_pt1 | contig 17449 bp, 19 predicted proteins | sample RifCSPlowO2_01_FD_184027 | JGI IMG/M metagenome (GOLD analysis project Ga0209541, IMG submission 184027) | Groundwater microbial communities from Rifle, Colorado - Rifle CSP2_plank lowO2_0.1 (SPAdes) (version 2) | ecosystem: Environmental > Aquatic > Deep subsurface > Groundwater | place...
TGGAGCCGCTTCCCGCCACAACCGACGTGGGCGAAATGCTGGAAATTTGCGGCGCTGGACTTGGCGCCACAATCACCGTGAACGTTTGCGGGTTAGATGTTCCCCCGCCCGGCGTTGGGTTTACGACGGTGATAGCATAGGTTCCCGCTCCGGGCACCGCAACATTGGCAACGGTTAGTTGGGATGCAGAAACATACGTAACCGGCGATGCGCAAAATCCTCCGAAGCAAACACTTGAAGTTTGCATGAAATTAGCCCCATTGATAGTCAATGTAAACGCCCCGTCACCCTCGGTTTTTGAGGTTGGGGAAATGGATGAAATTTGAGGCACGGGGTTTTGCGGGGCGGTGTAAATATTGTTGAATGTGCAGGTGGTGGTTTGGCCGGAGGTGATGGTAATTGCTCCCGGTGTTCCATTGCTACAGCTTGAACCGGTAAGTGACCAATTTGCCTGCGCGGTTTCACTGATAGTGTATGTTCCCGCGGCGAGGGATTTTGTTTGGCTGCCCGTTCCGGCAATGGTGGTGATAGGGGTAATTCCCGCGGTTCCGGTGAATGAAAAAGTTCCATTGCCGCCGGTGGTGATTTTCGTTATTGCAAGCATTCCGGTTCCGGGTTCCGGGGTAGTAATCGTAAGAGTTTGCGGGTTTGAAGTTCCTCCGCCCGGCGTAGGATTTGTTATCGTAATAGTTTTGGTGCCCGCGACGCTAATGTCACTTTGGGGAATAGTTATTGTAATCCGGGTTGGCGTAATAGTGTCTATAAATGACCGCGTTACCCCGTTTAGTTGCACGGTTGAAGTTGCCATGAAATTTGAACCGTTGATGGCCATGGTAAATGTCCCGCTGTCCGCCACCACCGTGTTTGGTGAAATACTGGTAATTTGCGGGACGGGGTTTTGGCCCGCTGTAACTGTAAATATTTTTATGTTTGAGGGATTGGCGGAATTCAGCGCATTTACCACGGTAATGGGATAATCCCCCGCATTGGCAATATTGGCCGCTGCCACCACGGCTGTCAGCTGTGTTTGTGAAACAAAGGTGGTTTGCAGGGCGGAAGTTCCAAAATACACCAATGACCCCTGGGGGGTTCCGGCTAAACCGTAAAGACGGTCAATGAACCCCGTGCCATTGACGGTTATCGTAAAATCCGCTTCGCCTGAAATTTTTGTATCCGGTGAAATGGCGGTAATGGTTGGAACCACATTGGTGCGCATACTGTTGAATGTGCAAGTGGTATTGGTATTGGCCAAAACCGATACGGCATTAGCTTCATAGTAGCCGCTTGACCAAGTTCCGGTAACCTGGCCGCCCACCGTGCAACTGCCGCTGGTGTTTGTCCACTCGTAGTAAGGTGAGTCTAATAAGAATTGTTGTATGCGGTATGTTCCTTCAATAACGGTGACCGGACCCGTGGACCCCGTTCCGCCAGCTGTGGTGATTTTGGGTATCTGTTCAGTGGTGGAAAGGTTGGTGGGCCCGTATATGCCGTATCCGAAATACTCATCTTCCCCGACGGTATTTTGGATAATGGTGATGGTGCCGTCCGCCGCTTGCACAGAAAAAGCGCCGCACAAGAAAACCAGCGCGGCGCTGCAAAAAATAACTGTTTTGGAAACCCAAAAATTTTCCATGTTCAGTCATTTTATCACACAAAAAAGAATGTCAATAGTGTGGATAAGTTTATTCAGTCACCGTAACCGTTCCTTTCATTTCAGGATGCAGTTTGCAGTGGTAGTGATAGGTTCCGGCTTCCATAAACGTATCGCTGTAGGTTGAATTTTTCTTCAGCTCCGGGCTCATGGGGCCATTGTTATTATCGGAGGTCACGGTGTGGGCGCTGGAGGCATCTTCATTTTTCCAAACCACCGTTTGCCCCTTTTTAATGGTTACGCTTTTGGGTGAAAAACCATTCTTGCTTATAGTTACCACTACTGAATTGACAGGTAGATTATTGGCGCCAATTACCGTGCCTTGCAGCGTTTGGGCCGGGCTTTGGTTTGCCGGAACCGGGGCGTTCCCATTCTTTTTTAATGCAATAATATAATAAACCAGGCCATATACGATTACGGCAATAATGGCATAAGCAATAATCCAGTGCCACAACGGGCGGCTGGCATAATTTGTGGTGTTTTCCATGTTCTATAAGTATGTGATTATATTAACTTTTTTTCTCCGGCCACGCAAAGTACCAATAGCCCGCCGCGAATACCAACAACAACACCAATAGCCAAATAAAATTTTGCTTCAACCATCCAAAGAATCCCCCGGTTCCCCCTGCGCCGGAAAGCGCGGCGGTTTGGCTGCCAATGTTTGTGGTTGCTTGAGGTGTGTTTTCGGCGATAGTTGTTGGCGTTTCTTCGGCTGGAGTGGAAGGTTCAGCTACGGCGATAGGAGCGGCGGGAGCTTGGAGCTGGAAGTTAGAAACTGGAATAACGGCTGGATTTTCGATTGGCGCCGGGGCCGGCGTCGGCGTTGGTGTCGGTGTTGCAATTTCCGTGGGCTCCGCCGGTTCGGCGGCTTGGAGGGTCGGACTCTCCACTACTGCGGCGAATATGGCGGAAATGGTGTGGTTGGCAGTAATGTTGGTAAAGGTATGGCTGGCTACGGCGCCAACGGATGTCCCATCAACTATCACGTCGGCCACGGTAAAACTGGTGTTTGGCGTAATGGTCACGGTATAATTATTTCCGCTGGCAATGGAAAGGGCGCCAAGCGGGTTAACTATTCCGTTCAGGTCGGCCGAAGAAGTAATGGTAAAAAGTTGGGCCGAGCCCCCTCCTCCCCCGCTGCTGCCACCGCCCTGTGGCTCCGGTGTTGGTTCCGGTTCCGGTTCGGGTTCGGGGGTTGGCGCGGGAACCACGATTGGCTCAATGTCATCATTGGTAATGGTGCAGGTTTTCACATCCCCCGCGAACAGGGTAATGCCGCCATCGGTTCCGCAGTCTCCGCCAAATGTTGCGGCGTAGGTTGCATCGGCGGTTTCGCTTACCACGAATGCTCCGGCATCAAAACCGGTTTCAATGCCCGTACTTATTGGGGTTGTCCCAACAAAAAGGGCAAAGTCACCTGTGGTTTTTGTCCCTTCATTGTCATTCACCACCGCTTTGGTAACCGTCAGTTTCGGTTGGGTATCGTCAAACGTAATCATGCAAGTCCGGGTTTCCTCCAGGCTCATCGGGCCGGGGCCGCTGCCCGCCATGGTTCCATCGCAGTCAGTTGACAAGGTTGTTGTGTAACCGGTTGCATCATCTGCCGCAACGTTGTAATCTTCATTGGCATCCAAGGAAACGGTGTAACCCGCGCTATCCCCCGCAAAGGTTGAAGCCGGTAAAATATTAACCCCGGTTACGGTTATTGATGTTGAAGAATCAACCAACGTTCCGCCGTTGTCATTTACTACGCTTACAATAACAGTCAAATGCGGCGATTGGTCATCATTAGTCAGGGTGCAGTTTTTGCTTTCGCCCAAATCAATATCCAAATTACCGGAACTGTCGCAATTTCCCAGATAGGTTAAGGCGTATCCCGCCGGCCCGCTTTCGGTTACGGTGTAGCTGCCCGGATCCACGTAATTGTTGGTTCCCGTTTCAGAGCCGGCAAACAGCAAATCGGTTGGCCCGGCAACGCCCATGATAAAATCGCCGGCCGCCGCCGTTCCCCCGTTGTCGTTTACCACGTTTTTTGTGACCTGTAAAAGAGGCGCAATATCGTCATTGGTGATGGTGCAGGTTTTCACATCGCCGCCCGCCAAAGTAATTGTCCCATCCGCGGCGCAATCTCCGGTAATAGTTGCGGCGTAACCGGTGTCAGCGGTTTCGCTGATGGTATAATCCCCGGCGTCAAAATCGGTTTGGACGCCGGAAGCCACGGAAGTTGCTCCCACCAATAACGCAAAATCAGTATCCACTTTGGTGCCGCCATTGTCGTTAACCACCACTTTGGTAACGGTTAACTTCGGCTGGATCTCATTATAGGTAACCGTAATTTGCATATGGTCAACGGAACCCGTGTGGTTGGTGCCGGAATTACTGCCCACTGATAATGCAACCCCGAAGCCGGCATCATTAACTTCCGCGGCCGTCCAGGTGGTTCCCCATAAATCTGCCGCGCTTCCGTAAGAGGCATCGGCAACCGGGTTTGGCCAGGGGCCTGTTATTGCTTTGTTGTCCCCAACCACGCTTCCTGCTTTTAATAAACGCACGTCATTGTCTTTAATGGATGAGCCGGTGGAAGAATCCCTTTGGATAACAACTTGTATGCCGGTAATGGTGGCGCCGGTGGGGATAGCGAATCCAAAGCCGGTTCCCGCCAGATAATGGGAAACCGTTGGCGAGGCAAACGTAACGGTTGCGTTGCTGCCATCATCGGCAATTATCCGGGTTGGGTTTGACCAAATAGCGGTTCCAACTCCGCTTGCATCACTTCCGGTTCCGGCAAAATTCGGGCCCGAAGCAACCGCGTGGGCAGCTGAGGCGACAAAAAAACCGCCAATTACAAAAATCGCGGCCAGTGAAAAAGAGAAATATCTTTTTGACATACGTTTTATTTATCTGTTGATTGATGCTATCCTACACCACCCCCATAGAAAATCAAGCCTTTTCCTTCAGCCTCAATGTCCTAGTAACCGTGTCCCACATGACGGGCAGCTCTAAGTAATCTACAAAAATGGCTACCCAGGCAAGCCAGGCCGGTATTTGCACCAGCGCCCGGCCGGTAAAATTTTCTACTACCACTTCGTCCGTAATCCAAAGGATATGCAGCCATTGGCTGTTGAGTAACAATAAATAAAGCCATGCTTTATTGGTTGCTTTGCCAGCGATAAGGTCGTTAATGTAAATCAGCGAAACGCTGAAAAGCGCCGGAATTTCAGTATAGTCCACCGCCGCCACCAGCCAATCCAGCTGGTGCGGGAACAAGCTTATCCCCCACAGCCGGAAAAACACCACATTGGTGGTAAGCCACACCAAATGGATGATTTGCAACAGAAAAAGCGCGGCTGCCAGGCGCACATGGAATGTGTAGTGTTGGTTATACCAGGCAAATAATTTTTTCAACATAGCTGGATTATACCATATTATATCAATAAAAAATCCTATCTACGGTGCGCGGTGCTTGACATGTATATTTTTAGTGATAAATTAACAATAGCCCTTTTCAATGGGAATCACCGTGCTTTACGTAATGATTGCTGGAATGTGGACGTTGTTACTTTGCCGCAATATCGCCTCTTTTTACGGATGGAGTTTCCTATGAGTGATCAAGATGCTTCTGAACGCAAAGAGAAAAAGGTGCGCAAGCCCTGGATTGACCCGGAAGATTGGTACGATTGGCATTTCTGGTGGACGATTTTCGCCGTAAGTTGGTGTGTTATTATGCTGGTGGTCTACATCGTCTTTGAAACACTCCGAGTGTTGAGTTTGAGGCAGTAAAGCAGTGATACTGCAAGTGCACGCCGGTTCAAATGAGCCGGTTTTTTATTGTGTCGGAATTGCCGGCCGCAGTTTTTTGTGTCGCACCTGCCTGCCGGCAGGCAGGCAATACAATTTGCGCGCTAAGCTGGTACGGCACTCCTTAATTTTGGGTGGCTTCCAATACAAGTATCACAGCAAATGACTTTGCGGGAAGGCCGCATGCTGTCGTCATTATAGAAATCTTCGCACGTTGCCGCGCAATAAGAGCATGTCCCAACAATTGTCCTATTGGTTGTCCTAACCACCGGAGTAATAATCCGGTTATCAAACACGAACAGGCTGCCCTTGAACCGCTTGCCAGGGTATTTTTTGAGGTACGTGTGGATTCCGTCTTTCAGCTGGTATAAATTGGTAAAGCCCTCTTTTTTCAGTAACACCGTCGCTTTTTCACAGCGGATGCCGCCCGTGCACACCGCCACCACTTTTTTATCTTTTAGATGGGCTAACCCGGCAATTTTTTGCGGCAGTTCTTTGAATTTATGCAACCCGGGGTTTACCGTTTTTTCAAAATACCCGGCCTGCACTTCATAATCGTTGCGTAAATCCAGTACGGCGAAATCTTCGTTTTTTGCGTACATTTTTTCCAGCGCTGCGGCGGAAACCGCCGGAGCCGTATCTTTTTTAATGTTAAGCTCCCCCACCCCAAGTGTCACCACTTCCGGCCGCGTTTTTACCTGCAGCCTGGTAAACCCTTGACCGTTTCCTTCGCTTTGCTTGAAAACTACATCTTTGAATATGGAAATTTTCCGTAGTGCTCTGATATATTTTTTAATATTGTTTGTTTCACCTTCAAACGTGGCATTAACGCCTTCACGCGCCACCAGCATCCTGCCTTTCAACCCAAAACCGGCGGCAATCTTTTTATGCATATCCCTGAACTTTTCAGGGTTTTTAATGGTGGTGAATGTATAAAATAAAATTATCGTGTATTTTTCCTGTTCCATATGGCTGCTTATATCCTGCTTTTTTCCATTAACCCATTGAATTCATTAATAGTTTTGTCGGTGGCTTGTTTTACCAGTACTGGCAACTGTTTTACGTTCGCATGGATAAATCCCTCCAATTTTTCGTGCTGGCCCGATTCAAGCAACGCGGTAAACTCTTTTTTTCCTTTTTCGTCCAGTACCTTAAATACTTCAATGCTTATGGCAGTTGAAATATTTTTTACCAGGCCATCAATAATGCTTTCTTTTTCGGGTTCGGCGATGTTTGCCATGTCCACGTTTTCTTCAATATATTTTTTGATATCTTCCATGGCACGGTGTTATTTCCGTTTTTTATTCCAAAATTTACCACTCATAATTTTCATGCCAAAATAAAGCCCGGCAAGGCCAGTCAAGTCTGACAGCAATCCAAGACCCGCGGCTTCAGTGCCCAGCTCTCCGGCTTGTATGCCCAAATTGTGGTGGAATAGTTCCGGCGAAAACCCTTCAGCCGCCGGAAGCAATCCTTCGTTGAATAGTGGCATGGTGTATCAGTTTAATTACCCGTATCTTATCACATGTTCCCGCTACTTTCCCATCAGGCACGAGGTCAGTTCCACGGTTTCGGTCCAGCCGCAGGTGCTCCACTGTTTAGGGTTCATGAATGGTTATTTTTTTAATAACATATTAATATGGAAGGTGCGTACTAATTGAAGCTAGCAGCTAGAAGTTAGGAGCTAGAATAGAATAAACGAATCCAGAATTCAAAATTCGATTATTCAATTCCATCTTCCAGCTCCAAGCTCCAAAATTCAAATAAATGGAGAAGGTAAATAAAAAGAATCCTGCCCACACACTGAATAATTTACTTGCCGGCATCAGCCTTTCGGCCCAAGTGCTGCTGCAGGAAATAGACGGGCCGCTTAATGCCCGCCAGAAAAAATACCTCAAGGATATTCTGGCATCGGTAAAAAAGATGAAAGGGGAAATCAAGCAACTTCCATAGCCGCGTTAAGCCGGTAGCCGATGCCCCGCACCGTTTCAATCAGTTTTTTGGGGCGCTGTTTATCTATTTTGTTGCGCACTTTGTTGATAAACACATCCACCACGTTGCTAAAGCTGTCGTAGTCAAAATCCCAGATATTGCTGGTGATTTCCTCGCGGCTTAACACCACATTGGGATTTCGCATGAAATACTCCAGAATGCGGAATTCGCGCAGGGTAAGTTTCAATTCTTCCCCTGCCATATGCGCCTTTTGGGTGGCGGTGTTAAGCACCAAATCGGCAATTTTCAGCTCCGTATGCAGGGCTTGTTTCGGCCGGCGGGTAACGGCGCGGATGCGGCTGAACAGTTCTTCAAATTCAAACGGCTTGACCAGATAATCATCCGCTCCGGCGTTCAGCAATTCCACCTTGCTTTCCAGCTTACTATCTCCCGTTAGCACCAAAAACGGGGTTGAAATATTGGCATCGCGGATTTCCTTGCAAATTTCCAGCCCGCTTTTGGCGGGAAGCGAAAGGTCCAGCAGCACCAGATCATAGTCGTTATAACTTACCGAGATGCGCCGCTTCGCCCTTTCCCCGTCAGACAAGTGGTCAACCGTGTACCCCTGCTTTTTAAGCATGGTTTTGAGCAGTTTAACCAATTTTGGGTCGTCTTCTATTAGTAAAATTTTCATGCCATCATCTTAACATTATTTCATTAAAATTCAATGAAAATTTGATCAATGTCGGTTATATGAAAAAAACCCGACATATCACATGTCAGGTTTCGTTGCGCGCAAAGATATAATCAAGGAGCTTTCCGTCCTCCATGATCTTCGTAATTTTCTCCTTCTTGAAATCCGCTTTAAACATGCTAGAGGTTGTCCCCCGTTCCTTATAGTCAAGCATGTCTAGAAATTGCGCGCCGGTAATGATAAGCCGATTGCCCGGGCTTTTGCTTCTAATCTGGCGCATGAAACCCCACGCAGAGAAAGACTTGGCCTTATTAAGCCCGAAATATTGGAATTCGGGTATTTCAATCCCAAGGCTGGTCATGGTGACCAATTTTCCCTGCTCGTTTATCACAACGGAGTCATCGGTTCCCAGCACGGGCGAGTAGAATAGTGAAACTTTTGGGCGGTTGGTTTGCTTGTCCACCAGTTCGTGCCTGATGGCTTGCCAGGTTTGGATAAAGCGCTGCCCGGTTCCCATCCAAACGTACTCAATTTTTAAACTGGTGGCGATGAACGGAGCGACCTTGGCGGAAATTTGGGTGAGCAGGCTGTCATCGCTGACCGTGAAAATATCCTGGCCTGAAAGCTCGCGTATTCTTGCCACAACTTGTTCTAGCAACTCATCGTCGGTGCGTATTAACCCTGCTCGGCATTTTTCCATCAATCCGGTTGAATCCCGCTTCTTCCTTCCATGGACTAATAGAAAAGTCTCATGCATGGATTTCCCCTTTGTGAAGGTTCAGAAGATTTACCACAAGTACGTTTATTATATACATGCGTTGCGATTTTACAAGCTAGCGAGGCGGCACGTCCTGGACAAATGCCGTTTTTATGGAAATATGAATGTATGGATCCATTCCCTAACAATATCAAGCGGGAACTTGCCCGGCTCGCTTCGTTTACGGAGTTTAACCCCCGGCCGGTGATTGAGATTGATTTCTCCGGAAAAATCCTGGACGCCAACGCCAGCGCGAATACGCTTTTCCCTGAACTGAAAAAGAAGGGCGTAAAACATCCGTATCTTTTTGATTTTGCTAACATCGTAGCGGAATTGAAAAAAGAAGGAAAGCCGGCAACCCGGGAACTGCTTATCAAAGGCCGTTGGTTCCGGCAGGTTTTTTACTTCATTCCCAATTTTAACGCCGTTCATGTGTATGGCTCGGATATTACCCTGCGTAAGCAAACCGAAGACGAGCTTAAAAAAAGCGAGCTTCGCTACCGATCCCTGTTCAATAAAATGAGCGAGGGGTATTCGTTAAAAGAGGCCATTTTGGATAAAAACGGCAGAATGGTTGATTACCGTTTTTTGGATGTCAACCCCGCCTACGAAAATATTGTCGGCTTGGCGCGCGTAAACCTTATCGGCCAGCGGGCAAAACGCCTGGTGCATAAAAGTGACCCAAGTTTGATCAAGCGCTACGCGGAGGTGATGGCCATCAACTATCCGGCCCGGTTTGAGCGCTACCATGAAGCAACGGGGAAATACTATGAAGTGTTCGCCTATAAAACCACCGGGCTGCAGTTTGCGGTGCTGTACCTTGACATCACCCATTTAAAAAAAATTGAAAAAGAAAAGGACAATTTCATTTCCATCATGTCGCATGAATTGCGCAACCCATTGACGCCCATTATGGCCAATATCCAATTTGTGCAGCAGCTTTTGGCCGGCAAGGGCGACATTACCAGCATCAATGAATCAATTGATATTGTGGCGCGCCAGGCAAAAAATATGGCCGAGTTGCTGGACGACATTTTGGATATTTCACGCTTAAGCCACCAGAAAATCCCCCTGCATTTGCGGCATATGGACATTTCCCAAATCATCAAGCACGCCGCCGAAAGCGCCATGCCCCTGATTAACACCCGCAAACAGAAATTATCAGTGGCATTTGGCAAAGGGCCCTTGCATGCGAATGTTGACCCGTTGCGCTTTGAGCAAATCGTGGTTAATTTGGTAAATAATGCTTCAAAATATACCCATATGCGCGGTCGCATAGCCGTGGCGTGCCAGGCAAAGGGCGGGAAAATAATCATCAGCGTTAAAGACAATGGCATTGGCATGGATGCCAGGAAAATTGATAAGATTTTTGAACTGTTTAACCGGGCATCGAAACCGGTCATGGGCATCGGCGGGCTTGGCATTGGCTTGAATTTGGTGAAAACGCTGGCGGTTATGCACAAAGGCTCCATTGAAGCCAAAAGCGCCGGCAAAAACAAAGGCAGCGAGTTTATTATCACGATCCCCCGGGCCAAGAGCCCAAAAAGGCGCGTGTCCCGCCAGTCTTCGCCTGAAATTGAACGCTTCAGACATAGATTGAAGCATTCAGGGAGTGCGGAAAAAACCACCATTTTGGTAGTTGATGATAATGACGATATTAAAAATACGCTGGTGCGGGTTTTGGCGCACGCGGGGCATACGGTAAAAACCGCCGGCAACGGGCGCTCGGCGGTGGATATTGCCAAAGCATGGCGGCCCGACATTGCCATTATTGATATTGGCTTGCCGATCATGAACGGCTATAAGGTGGCGGAAAAAATACGGGACAAAAACATCCTTTTAATCGCACTTACCGGATACGGCCAGGAAAAAGACAAACTGCTGGCAAAAAAAGCGGGCTTCCATCATCACCTGACCAAACCGGTGGATATTGCGCGCTTGTTTGAAGTAATCAATAAGCGCGGTTGAATGAAAAAAATCCTTTTTGGGAATCCTCCATCATGACCGTTGTGGCGGTGTTGTACAAAAATATTTCCATGTCACTTTCGCTGCCGCCGCTTTCCCCTATTTTCTGCCACGCCCGGCAATAGGTTTTTTCAACATAGTCCTTGGCTTTTTGGCGGTCCAAAACCTTTCCGTAGCAATAACGGAAAACGCCATCACAGTGGGCATCGTAAGCCTGGAGGAATTGTTGCTCTTTCGCGGTAGTCATGGGCATGGAGTAAACTAATACTATACAGGCAGTGTACCGCGGCGTTGATTACATTACAGTTAAGTTTTTTTATGGGAAAGTGATATCTTATTGTATCCGCAGATGGCTTCCCATTTTGACATTTTTTGATGTTTTTACCGTTCCATCCGGCAGGGTGGCGGTTACGGTTTTGACGGTGCTATCGCCGCCAATTCCAAAAATCAATTCATTGCTTATGTCAGCCATGAGGCCGATGCCGCCGATGATTTGCTTTGAAATTTTAGAGCCGTCCAATTTTTCCACATCAACCCTGGTTCCCAAATATTTGGCGCGGTCCGGCAAAGACACTTTAATATGGTTATCGTTTCCGCCGTTATTGATGAATGCCCTGCTCTCGCCGCTAAAATTTACAAACACCACATCAGGATAGCCGTCTTTATTGAAATCAGCCACCAATGGCGATGTTCCGTAATAAGGGTTTTCCAAGCCGGCCGCCTTGGTTATCGGTGAAAAATCCCCATTATTCTCCTGCAGAAGCACCCTTCCGTCAAGTTTCTTGAGTTTGTGGGCCGGCAGTTTTATGTAATTCTCCACCACTAATAAATCCTGCAATCCGTCCAGGTTAAGGTCTTCAAATAACGCTCCCCAGGCAAATTCGTAATCATCAAACTTTTTTGCTTTGGTAATGGAAGTAAACTTGAAGCCGCCATCATTGCGCAGAAGGGCCCAATTGGCATCCAGCACTTGATCCGGCCTAAGGTCTCCCCTGGCGCTGGCAACCGGAACTGAATTGCCGATGTTTGATAAAAACAAATCCTGGTCGCCATCGTTATCAATGTCCCCCACCGCCAAACCCATCCAAAACCCGAAATCCGTCAGCGGCGGTTTAACCTGGAACGTGCCGTTTTTTTTATTTTCGTAAATAAAAACTTTATCGGTATTGGGCGAGATAACCAAATCCTGCCAGGTATCGTTATTCAAATCCACAAAGGTGGCTTGGAAGGTATTCTGGCTGTATGCCAAGCCCGCTTTTTCCGTGATATCTTCAAAGTTATTCCCCCCTTTATTGAGCATCATGATGTTTTTTGAACGGTTAGCTGGGTTGTTGAATGTGGTGAATGTAAAAACTTTCGGTGATTTGAAAGTGCTTATGTAAAGATCAACCAACCCGTCTTTATTGATATCCGCAGCGGCAAAAGACATCGGCACGGCGTCTTTCTCAAATACGATATCCAGCTTTTGCTCGGAAAAACTGCCTGCGTTATTCAGGTAAAGATATACCCCGTCAAGCCGCGCCACGAAAAGATCCGCGTCGCCATCGTTATCAACATCTATCGATAATGCCCCGCCGGCCGGAGTTTTGTTGGTAAAGCCGCGCCCGGCCGCGATATTGGCAAATCGGCCGTTTTCAAAACGGAACAAGCCATCAAACTGGTTATCGCCGCCGCCGATAAATACCTCTTCCACTCCGTCGCCATCAATATCAATCAGGGCCGAACCGGCAAACGCATAACTGTCTTTTTGGTAGGCGTGGACAAAATCCAGGGCTACGTTGGTAAATGTTGGAAGTGAAGGCGCAAAAGCCCCAAGCTCTCTTTCAACGATTTTTTTCTGGGTAAAAAACACCGCGTATTTACGGTACGCGCCAACAAAAACGAAACCTAAAACGACGATTACCACTCCCAGTATTGCAATAATAATTTTCTTTTTCATGGGTTCTTTTTGTTCTAATATCCCATATATTCTACGAGTTCTTCAAAAGTCATACCTTCGGCTTCGTCAGCAACCTCTTTTGATTTTTGAATTGAATCTTCAAACCTACTAAAAAGTTTCGCAACAGCTTCACGCGCTTCTTCGTGTCGTATTGGTTGAATTTCTTCTTCCAGTCTCGCTTGACGCCCTTTTGCGAAATTTGCCTGTGATTTTAAGTAGCCAAGTATCCTCTTTTTGAAGGATTCTTGCTTATCTTTTGGAATATCCTCACCGCTACGCACCGCTTCCAATATATCTAAATTCTCCTCACGGAAAAGCGCCTTACCCTCTTTAACAAATTTCTCCGGCCCATCCATTCCTGCTGTGGCAAGATCAGACAATGCCACAGCTCTTTCAACCAAAGAATTGTTGTCTTGTAAGTTGGGTTGCTTTATTGTTTTGTTTTCCATATCCCAGCCAGGCACGGTGGCATTAATAGCCCTTTGGACCGTTTTTTTATCATTGTCAGAAAATACGAATTCATTCTCATTAGCTCTTACCATAAACGCCACCGCCTCATTACTGCTTGCAGTTTCATTGTTCCCGGCAAAGCGTTTTCTTAAAACTTTTTCGAAGTTCCCGTCGTTTATTGTATTTTTTTCCCATTCTTGGACGGTGTCATGGAAAGCAGATGCCAGACGGCCGATTTCTAAGTCATGGCTGTTTACAAGATTTTGGTCAGCTGCTTGAATAGCCTTAAGGATTTTTTCAGTTCTTCTTATTACTCCCAGTGTGTGTTCTGAGTTATGAAAAGGCAAATTATTTTCTTCTTCCGGCTGGCCTTCATACCTCTTTTTTAATAAATCCATTGCTTCGCCAATGCCCATTTCAACATTGGAATTAAAATCTCCCGACGACTCAACACCCTCTAATCCCGATTTTTCTTTCAACATATTATTTTTGATCATTTTGAATCTGGCGCCGAACTAAGTCCGGCAAAAAATTGCAAAATGTAATTAATATTACACGAACCTCGATCGGGCGCATTAGACTGCTCCGGGGCTTGGATTCGAACCAAAATAGCGGGATTCAAAGTCCCGAGTCCTACCATTAGACGACCCCGGAATATTGACATATTCCTTCAATCCATCCTTGTATTTTTCTATTTAAAATAGAACTTTCCATTACAGTGACTTTTAAAAGTCCAAAATACTCGTTTCCTATATTCTTTCTCTTGGTGTTAATCTTATGTTTTTTAAAATAGGTAAATTTAAAATTATCTTTTGGAAAACCTGTTTTTATTTGCCAATATTTTCTTACTTCATTGAGTCTGTGGATATTATTTTCGTGCAAATAAAGTGTAAAATATATCTGCCCGTTGGATAGTTTTATAATATCAGTGAGCCAATGCAAATACAACTTTATCATGCTGGCATCAGAATTTGAAAACATAGTACCGCAACTCGGGCGATGTGCTTTTTCTTTACTTCCCTCCGCCCAGTAAAGAGCTACACCAATAAGGAAGATTTCTTTTTTGGATAGCTCGCCAATTTCTAATCGCGCCTTATCTTTTACCTTTTTGGTAAGTGCTATCCTTTCATCCTTGCGTTTTTGCGCTCCCCTTCTTGCTGAAGCCAGCTTTTTATCGCTTAATCGTTGATACTGACTTTCTGCCAGTTTAACACTTTTTAGCCATAATGACAATGACGATTTAGCCACTGGAATTTGTTGTAAAATTTCCCGGTACGACAGCCCATCTTTCCTTAACTGGATAGCCCTTTCTTTTTCTTTTATTTTTACCAGCATTTGAACCTAGTTTATGTATGTATTTATTATAGTATCTTGGTTTTAATACTGCAATAGATTTGTTGTGGATTATTAAAAAATGTATAATTATGGAACATGAAAAAGTTTTTAGTCGTTGCATTCCCTATTTTCTGCCTTCTCTTTTCCGCGCCAATCGCTTTTGCAAAAACTGATCTTTCCATTTCTGAAAGCGATATCAGTTTTTCAAAAAATGATATGGTGGGCGGGGAAACGGTTCGCATATACGCCCGGGTTTTCAACGTTGGCGACATTGACGCGCTGGGCTCGGTTATTTTCCTTGCCAATGCCAAAGAAATTTCCGCTCCACAATCCGTTTCGCTCAAGCCCAACACCTATGATGACGTGTACGTGGATTGGAAGCCGGTTGCTGACACCTTTACCATTGAAGTGAAGATTGTGGGCGTGAATCCGAAAGAAGATGATGTTGATAATAATTCCACCCTTAAAAAAGACGTGGTGGTCAGCCCGGACAATAACCATAACGGCATTCCCGATGCAAAAGAGCAATCGGCGGCGGCAAAGGATGCAAACGTGGCAGAGGATTCAAAAGAAACGGAAACTCCAGGCAAATATCAGGCGGTGTATGAGCAAATCCAAAAAGGCATAGAGGGTTTTTACGAGTCTGCTCCCGTCCAATCTGCCCTGCAATACATTAATAATGCCACCGGCGGGAAAATTCCCGAAGCTTACAAAGCCGTAACTTCAAAACTGAACCTGGCCGCCGCGGAAAGTAGTAACATTGACTACAAAAAACCGGCAGATGGCATTTGGGAGTTCGCTAAAAAATATTGGTACTGGTTTGCCGCAGGGCTGGCAGTGTTGGTTTTACTGTGGCTTTTTAAGGCCTGGCGAAACCGGGAATAATTTTGTCCAAATTTATCCGATCGTACAATTTTGGACAAAATTTAAAGGTAATAAAACAACCCCGGCGTAATGCACGGGGCTTTTTCGTTATTTCACTAATCCGTCGGAAAGGCGGCGCTTACCCTGCTCCGAAGCATAGGGCATTCTCCGAGCCTCTTCCGGCGCGTAGGGCATTTCCCAGTTAAGCACTTGGAGTTTGGCGGTTTTTCCGCCTGGAAGTTCCACTTCCACCGTCTTACCCGGCGCAAGATTGGCCAGTAGCGTTGTGTTGTTTCTCAAAGCCCTGCCTAATTCCGAGGAAAGCTCTATTTCTTTCTTCCAGGCCTTTTCTAGATCAGCCCAAACTAATTTTGTGTCTGCCTGAATGTCCGCAATGTACCTTTTTAGTTCTTTGATCTTTTCTTCCTGTGCCACCTGGATTTTCATGGCAATCTCATGGATTTTTTGGGCCGTAGCGATGGTTTCTTCGTTGGCTGCAATGGTCTTCTCCTGGGTTTTGATGACCACTGCATAGCGATCAACGGTTTTCTCCAAATCTTTCTTGATTTGGCCGTACTTCTCGAGTTGCTCTTCGCGGACCGTGATCAGATTCTTTTGGGAACTGATCAGCTGGTCGCTCTTTTTGAGTAGGGCCTTTTGATCACGGATGGTTTGGTCTTGTTCATCCATGAAGCGAATGGTAAACACCACGCCAATGAGATTTAGTAGGCAGCAAACCAACAGCACTGTCACCATCGTTCTGTAACGCATGCTCATTCTCCCTGTTGTCAAATGGCTGTTTTTGGGCAAACACATCCCGACCGGATGTCCCATGACTTTATCGTATCACTTATCAATAGCAATGTCAAGTATGGCCAGTTCCAGGGGGAGTTGTATGATAGAAGAATATTTCATTTTTTGCTCGGCTTCAATGAATGTTTCCAGCATAGCCTGTAGATCTTTTTCAGCCTGGGCGGCCACTTGCTGTTTCATGGTAGCAATCTCTTCGGTTGAAAGGCCGGAATTTTGGGGGGTCAAGAAATCCGCGTTGATTTTTAAAAGCAGCATTTGGCGCGCGTAAAACACCAGGGTTTTGGCAAATTCCTGCAAGTCAATCCCCTGCTCCACCAGATTATTCAAATATATCACTGCCTCCTTGGTTTTTTTGGTTAAAACATAGTCAATGAATGCCGCAATCTGGCCGGCTTCCACAATACCCAAAATTTCTTTGATGTCTTGCGCCTTAAGCGTTTTGGTGCCGCCCGAAAAACTGATGCATTTGTCCAGTAAACCTTCGGCATCCCGGAATGAACCGCGGGCGTTCAAGGCAATCAGCGCCAGGGCGGAGTCTTCGGCTTTTATTCCCTCTTTTTTTAAAATAAACTCCAGTTTTTGGATGATTTCATTGGTTTGCAGGCGCTTGAAATCAAACCGCTGGCAGCGCGAAATAATGGTGGGGATCATTTTGTTGGCTTCCGTGGTTGCCAAAATGAAAATAGCATGCGCGGGCGGCTCTTCCAACGTTTTTAGCAGCGCGTTGGCGGCCGGTTTACTTAACTGGTGGCATTCGTCAATGATGAAAATTTTGTACTTGCTTTTGACCGGGGCGAAGCGCAGCCCGTCTATTAACGCGCGGACATCATCAACGCCCGTGTGGCTGGCCGCGTCAATTTCTATCAAATCCATCGATTTGGCCGCCGTAATTTCAACACATGAATCGCACACATTGCACGGCCGCTGTTCAACGTCGGGTGTTGAACAGTTAATGGCTTTGGCGAAGAGGCGGGCGATGGTGGTTTTGCCGCTGCCGCGGGGGCCCGTGAATAAATAGGCATGTGAAACCGAATCCGCCGCCAGCGAATTTTTCAGCGTTTGCACAATATGCGCCTGCCCGATGATTTCCCCAAAACTCTGCGGGCGGTATTTTCTGTAAAAAACTACATTTTCCATGGCAATATTATATACTATTTTTTAAATACAAAAAACTTGTACCCTAAAAAGTTAAATACCGCCGCAACCAGGCCGGCGAAAATGACGCTTAGTTTCAGCCATACGGCGGGCGGC
>Ga0209541_10008108_pt1 | contig 17448 bp, 12 predicted proteins | sample RifCSPlowO2_01_FD_184027 | JGI IMG/M metagenome (GOLD analysis project Ga0209541, IMG submission 184027) | Groundwater microbial communities from Rifle, Colorado - Rifle CSP2_plank lowO2_0.1 (SPAdes) (version 2) | ecosystem: Environmental > Aquatic > Deep subsurface > Groundwater | place...
CGACCTGGCTGACCCAGGCGGCGCCGTTACGAGGAAGAAGATGATGCCGCGGCTTCCGCGAGCCACGGAAGTCGCGATCTCGCTGAAGCGGTCACTGGGGGTTATGAACCACCCAGACTTTGGCACAATGTTACTGATGCCAAAGTTTACGGCCTCGGAACGAGGCATCGTAATGACTGCCTCGTTTACTGCTAGGGCGCCTCTCTGCCCTAGCTTGGTCCGGGTGCGAAGGATTTGGCCGTCGCTCTTTACGATGTCCAGATCCACCTCCTCGCCGAAGCGAGTGGCCTGCCCCGCGTTCATCGCGTGGCCGATCATCCGCCCGTCCACCCGGCCATTCGCGATAGCCGGGCGAACCGCCTCGCTCCAGCTGACGAGCGAGACGATGATCTCGAACGGGGTCGTTGCGGCCGCGGGCTTCTGCGGAACAGCGGCTGGCGGGGGAGGCGTGGGAGCGGGCACGGGCGGGGTGGTGGACTCGACTGGCGCCGAGTCCACGATCACCGTCGTGCACTGTCCCGTGCACGGAGCGGTCGGCACGGCGACGCCCGGTGATCCGATGATCACCGTCGTCACCTGCGCCGCCTTTGTCTTCTCGGCGGTTGGTGCCGGCTTCTTGCTGGTCGCCGCGGGCGTGACCTCCTTCTTGGCGGCGGGCGCCGGCTTGACGGCCTTCGCCGGCTTCGGCGCGATCGTCTCGGTCGTGGCGACGGTAGAAGTGGTGGCTGGCTTGCGGGTGAAGTACCACCACCCGCCGCCGACGAGTAGCATCAGAACGATGAAAAACAGCGTGATTCTCACCCAGGCCGTGCTTCTCTCGGGGTTGGCGGGATCGGGCATGGCACTTCCTCCTTGAGGTTTGATGCTATGTTTCGGTTTCGGTCGTTTGGGTTGTTTTCTAGTCTCGTTTTGACTTCTAGGTTCTGCCTATATTCTATCTCATAACTGATTATTTGTCAATGGCCATGGAATGTCGCGAAAAGCCCAGCAAATATGGCTTTTTTTGACGACTCTGTCTAGTGTGTTATGCTTCTAAATAAGATGAATAAAAATATTTTGATTACCATTATTATGGCTATAGTTCTTGTCTCCGGCGCTTTTCTTTGGATTTGGAATTCCGAAATAAGTCCGGCCACCGTCCTCGAGAATGCTCCAGTGCCGTCACAAACATTGCAAAATTAATTATTATGATATTATTAGATATTTTTCCGGCGATAATGGCGGTATTTTTTTTATCGTTTTTTAGTTCAGACATTGTCGTATGCACGACCAAGCTTTTCTGATTTTGTTAGCCCAAAGTTTTGTCTTCCCAACAAAGTTCTACCCTCCTACGGCTATCTTAACAAACAGACGATCGTCCGTTTGTTAAGATGCAAGAGTTTAGGTTAATGTTTTTGTGGTATACTTTTAAAAAGTATTGGCAAAATTGGCATGAGTAATTTAATTAATCACCTGTAAATAAATGAATCCCGTTAGAGATCGCGGACACGTTTTATAAAATACTAGCTACATAAATGCCAAAGTTTATAATTAAAAACAATTAGGTGTTAGTTTTTAAGTCCGCGTCCTATCTCTAACGGGATGAAAAAAATATTATTTATTGTCGCGATTGTAGGACTAATTATTTACTTAAGATTAGGACTGCCGCAAGTTCAGCCAGGTGTTTTTTGGGAGAATATCAGAAACCAGATTACTAACGTATCATCCCGATTTCCCAACGAAAAAGAGATTACACAGTTTTTTAAAGATAAAATCCCAACGTTATTTAGCGACTATTGGTTTAGCGCGTCTAGTTCCACAAGTACGCTTGTCATGCCGCGCGACGTGGAGTCGCTTCTTGACCCGCTTAAAAAAATAATTCCTCAAGTAATCACTCCTCCGCCTATCGCGCCCCAGACTGCCGAGCCAGATTTAGCACAGACGATAACGGGCTTGACCCGCGTCGGTGTTATTCATAGGACTAATACGGAACGCATTCTTCAGGGCCTTAAATCGCTTCAAGAAAATTTAGTACTTAATGCGGCAGCTAAGGCGAAAGCCAACGATTTGTTCGCGCGGCAATATTTCGCCCACGTTTCGCCGATCGGCGAAGGAATCGCGATTGTAGTTACACGTTTTGGTTATGACTATGCAATTGTCGGAGAAAATTTAGCTCTAGGCAGATTTGAAGACGATAAAGCTTTGGTGGATGCCTGGATGGCAAGCCCTGGGCACAAGGCCAATATATTAAATAGCCGCTACATGGAAATCGGCGTGGCGGTCGTGAGGGGTATTTTTGAAGGTCAGGAGACGTGGATTGGTGTGCAGGTCTTTGGTCTGCCGCTTTCGGCTTGTCCCGCGCCCGACATAACCTTGCGCGCCACGATTGACGCCAAACAAAAACTTTTACTTGAACTTGAAGCACAGGCTTCAACTACTAAAAAACAAATTGATGCCATGAAACCCGATGATCCCGGCTATCGGGAAAAAATTGACGCCTATAATACGTTAGTGCCGCAGATAAACGACTTGATCTCTGATCTGGACGTCTTAATTAAAAAATACAACGAAGGCGTGAAACTTTTGAACGGGTGCATTTCGCTTGGCAGCTATATTATTTTTTCGGTGTGACTATTGTTTCACCTTAGGTAAAGCTGATACTTCGTACCGCACCTAACGAAGCCGTAAACGGCTTCCGCTCTGATGTACGTCGGAGTGGGTCTGTGGTGCGGGAGAAGCATCAGCTGAAACCTCGACTTTCTTAGCAATGAGTGTAATCTGTTTTTATGTTAATCGACGAAGTAAAAATTACGGTAAAAGCCGGTGATGGCGGCGCTGGTGCCGTGGCTTTTAACAAAAACATGATGTCACTGGGCCCTGTGGGCGGAAGCGGGGGCAAAGGCGCCGATGTTTTTGTCGAGGGTATTTCCGATCTCTCTGCCTTGAATCAATTTTACTACAAGAAAAATGTTGAGGCCAAGAATGGCGGTATGGGCAGGGGGCAGTACTTAGACGGTAAGGACGGAGATGACCTTGTTCTTAAAATTCCTGTGGGGACGAAGTTCTATAATTTAACTAACGGTGAAACTCAAGAAGTTTTAAAAATCGGCGAACGAATTTGTCTCGCAAAAGGAGGTAAGGGCGGCAAAGGCAATTTTCTTTTTCGTTCCTCGAGAAACACTTCGCCCAAACAATTCCAACTGGGTCTCCCGGGTGACTTTTTCGAATATCGCGTCGAGCTTCAGCTTATCGCCGATGTCGGCTTTATCGGCCTGCCAAACGCGGGGAAGTCGTCCCTTTTAAACGAGCTAACGCGCGCCAATGTGAAAGTCGCCAATTACAAGTTTACTACGCTTGAGCCAAATCTTGGCACTTATTACGACTTGATACTCGCGGATATTCCTGGACTTATCGAAGGCGCTTCAACCGGCAGGGGTTTGGGCATAAAATTCTTGCGGCATGTCCAGCGTGCGGGCGTATTATTTCATCTTGTCTCCAGTGAGTCAGATAATCCAGAGAGAGATTACCAAGTAATCCGCAAAGAACTCGGTGAATATAATAAAACACTCTTAGATAAAAAAGAATATCTGTTTTTAAGCAAAAGTGATTTACTGAATACGAAGCGTAAAAAAGATTATCTGCGAATTTTAAAAAAGCTTAATAAGAATGCGCAAATGATTTCGATTCACGATTGGGATAGTATGGAGAAGGTGAAAAAGCTTTTAAATAAAATTGGGCGGGCAAAAATTGTGAATGATAAAAAGAAGTCCTCCCTTTAGGGGAGGATATGAGAGTTGTGAGAGGTGAGGGGTCTTTCGGTGATGCCAGTCCTAAGTTTGTAAGAGTAGCGACCTGTTTTTCCTCTTCGCTTAAGAGATCTGTTGCGGTGCCAATGATGGAGAACGACAGCGACCGAGCTTACTAGTAACAATCGATCTATTTGTAATCTACGTGATACTAAGGAAGTGATTTGTCTAAGCATTAGAAAATCATGTCGGCTTTTTAGAACCTTCCAAACATTTAGCGAGACAAGACTAAGGGGCAGTCGATCATTGGGTAATGGTTTCTTTGTTCTTTGATAAATACCATATCCCACACGCCTTAAATGCCGAGTTTTTGTGCGATTTGCTAAAAAACTGCTTATGACAGTATTACTGCAGCCAGTTCTTGCGCGGACATTTTTACGGCTAAATTTAACTTCTTTAATGGCGTTTATTGTTTCTCTAATTCTTTGGAAGGCACGGCTTAGCGATATCGTTCCCATGCTTTTCTCCTTTTGGTGCTAATAAAAATATAAATATCTTTTATAAATTTGTCAAGTATTTTTTTATTGTAATAACGCTATAATTATCTTATATATGGTTCTTACAGACGAACTCAAGGCGGCTATAAAAGGGGATGTATTATCTGATGAAATTTCAATTGATAAATACAGCCGCGATGCGAGCCTTTTTGTCGTGCGGCCTTCGGTGATAGTTTTTCCGAAAGATGCGGAAGACCTGAAATCATTAGTTAGATTTGTTTCGGAAAAAAGAAAATCAGGCGCGGATATTTCCTTAACCGGACGGGCGGCGGGCACCGACATGAGTGGCGGACCGCTTACGCAATCGATCGTAGTCGGGTTTACGAAATATTTTAATCATATCGGAAATGTTTCGGCCAAGAGCGCCACGGCCGAGGCGGGCGTAATGTATCGCGACTTTGAACGCGAGACGTTAAAATATAACGCCATTTTGCCGTCCTATCCAGCTTCCCGCGAACTTTGCGCCATGGGCGGAATCGTTGCCAATAATTCCGGCGGCGAAAAAACCTTGAAATATGGTAAAACGGAAAACTATGTAAGCGAGGTAAAAGTAATGCTCGCCGACGGCCTAGAACACACTTTAAAAAAACTGAACTCCGGTGAACTCAAGGAAAAACTAACACTCCAAAATTTTGAGGGGGAAATATATCGGAAGATAAAAAAACTGCTGGAAGACAACTGGGAGGCGATCCAGAATGCCAAACCCAAAGTTTCAAAAAATTCCGCGGGCTATTATTTATGGAGTGTCTGGGACAAAGTTGAGAATACGTTTGACCTTTCGAAGTTAATTGTAGGTTCACAAGGCACGCTGGGACTTCTCACGGAGGCGACATTTAATCTGGTGCCCGTAACCCAAAAAGCACGGATGATAATTTTATTTCTTAAAGAAAAAGACATGCCGCATCTGGGGAAAATTATCAATACCATTTTGCCTTTTAAACCGGAGAGTTTCGAGTCTTATGATGATAACACCTTGAAGCTTGCCCTGAAGTATTTCCCGTCGTTCGCCAAGCTTTTGGGCGCGAAGAACTTATTTTCAATCGGTTTTAAATTTTTGCCTGAAATGTGGATGGCTTTGACTGTGGGTATGCCTAAGCTGGTTTTACAAGCCGAATTTGCCGGGAATGACGATGCTGAACTTGACCGCACAGTTAGCGAACTTATGAAGAAGCTTGAGCCGTTTAAGCTTAAGACGCGCCTTGCACCTTCGAAGGAAGCGGCCAGGAAATATTGGCTCATCCGCCGTGAGAGCTTTAATCTGCTCCGCAACAAAATTAAAGACAAACACACGGCCCCGTTTATTGACGATGTTGTGGTGCGTCCGGAAAAACTGCCCGAGTTTTTGCCGCAGTTGAATGAAATTCTTTTGAAATACAATCTTACCTATACCCTCGCTGGGCATATCGGCGACGGTAATTTCCATATAATTCCTCTTATGAATTTTGAAGATCCTAAAACCCAGGAAATTATTCCGGAGCTCTCGGATAAGGTTTATACGCTAGTTCTGAAGTTTGGTGGTTCGATAACAGGCGAGCATAATGACGGCCTTATCAGAAGTCCGTATCTCAAGACAATGTATGGCGAAGAAATTTATCATTTATTTGAAGAAGTGAAAAAAATCTTCGATCCGCTTGATATTTTTAATCCGGGCAAGAAAACGAAATCAAGCCTGGAATACGCAATGGATCATATAAGGCATGATTAAGAGCTCGACTAGTATTTCTACCGGCACCACAGAGCCACTCCGATATACATCAAACCGCTTTCTTTTTCATTTTATAAAATATATGATTTTTTGTCTTTCGTACAGAACGCCCGCCTGCCAACGCCTAAACCATATTTAAGCTCAAAATAATGTTTTTAAGAAAATAATTTGTTTCTGCATATACTTCATGATTAGGCAATGGCGGGCAGGTCTCGGAGGTGCACTAAGCTTGGTTCTCGCTTCTTAGCGAGATTAGTGTGCCGAGAGGCAGCGGGCATTTTCCGCTGGAGAAAATGAACCGCGTGTTCTGGTAGAAAGACAAGAAAATCATGTTTGAATTTAGAGTTATAAAAAAATCAAAAAAGAGCCGTGCGCGATTGGGGATTTTAAAAACTTTGCATGGGGAAGTTATGACACCTGCTTTTGTGCCGGTCGCGACGCGCGCGGCGATTAAAACTCTTTCAAGTGAAGAAGCGTTCGAAGCCAAATGCCAAATAGCGATTGTGAATACTTTTCATCTGCATCTCACTCCTGGCGGAAATATGGTGAAAAAAGCCGGCGGGCTTAACAGGCTTATGAACTGGCCGAGGCCGCTTATGAGCGATTCGGGCGGTTTCCAGGTTTTCAGCTTGGGTTTCGGCTTGGATCAGGGCGTGGGGAAAATTTTGAAAACTTTTCCTGGCGGCAAGCGCCCTGAAGCGATTCAATCCGATGCCAAGCCGAAAAAAATAAGAATTACGCGAGACGGCGTTTATTTTCGCTCGCTTTTGGATGGCAGCGAATTGTTTATGGGGCCTAAGGAATCCATTCAAATTCAGGAAAAGCTCGGCGCGGATATAATTTTTGCTTTTGACGAATGTACTTCGCCGCTCTCCGACAAAAAATACATAAAAGAATCTTTGGAGCGCACGCACCGTTGGGCCATGATTTGCCTTCAGACGAAAAAAAGCCAACCCTTCGATAAGGCTCAGGGCAAACAGGCGATTTTCGGCATTATTCAGGGCTCAAGTTTTAAAAACCTGCGCGAAGAGAGCGCCATGTTTATTAACGGATTGGGTTTTGACGGCTTTGGTATCGGCGGGGATTTGGGCGCAAGCAAGATAACGACCCAAAAAATTCTGCGCTGGTCTCTGCCTCTCCTTGACGAAAGAAAACCGCGGCATCTGCTGGGTATTGGTTATCCGGAAGATATGGAGCGCATTATAAAAGAAGGCGTTGATTTGTTTGATTGTACCGTGCCGACACATTATGCCAGGCGCGGAGTGGCGTTTGTTCCATCCGGAAAATTGGATATGCGCCGGGCAAAGTTTTTAACCGACCAAAATCCACTGGATAAAAAATGCGCCTGTTCGGTATGCGATTCATATCGCAGGAATTACATCTGCCATCTCATCCGCGCGCGCGAAATTACCGGCATGAAGCTTCTAACGTTACATAATCTATATTTTTTTAATACGCTGGTAGAAAATATCAGGGAAAAAATAAGAAAAGGCATTATTTAAAAAAAAGAACGCCAGGTTGAGTTTCATAAAGTTTAGATTATACTAATTACTAAATACTTAACACTAATAATTATTCCTCATGCTTCCCATTAAAAACATTAAGGAAGACGTAGGCAAACTGCGGAGTGAAATCAAGGCCAGAACGCTTGGCTATGTAGTAGCTGCCTTTGGGCTTATTGTTGGTTTAGCTTGGAACGATGCTATTAAGACCTTTATTGAATATTGGTTTCCTTTTGGCGGGAATGGCATAGTCGCTAAATTTATTTACGCTGGCATAATTACGTTAGTTCTTGGAATCGTGAGCTACTATGTAATTGGCAGTGAAATAAAGGATGAAAACGAAGCTAAAAATTAAGATATATTATTATGATATTAGGAATTTCTGAATTACTTCGTTTAGTCAAAGAAAAGAAGTTAGTCGAGAATCTATCTGAAAGAGAACTCACAAATCCCGAAGGTGCGGGTTTTGACTTGCGCATCGGAGCTTTGTATCGTGTAAACGGCAGGGGGTCTTTGGGTATTACCGACAGAGAAACCCCGTCGATGGAAGAGGTAGCGTTGTTTTCGTCTCTAGAAAATCATTCCGTTACTTTAGAGCCGCATATTTATTATGTCATGAAGACCGTCGAGCGAGTAAATACGCCTGATAGCATTGCTATTCTTTTTTGTCCACGTTCAACATTATATCGCTCGGGTATTGCTTTATTTACGGGCAATGTAAGTCCCGGTTATTCAGGGGAACTTAATTTTGGCATTATGAACCTTCGTAACGAACCATTTACTCTCGAACTGGGTGCTCGTGTTTGTCATGCTATGTTTTATCAAGTTATTGGTGAAACTGCCGCTTATCGTGGACAGTGGCAGGGAGGTAGGACGACTACTGATGGAAAAGAAAAACAAATCTAGTTTTTTGTAGGTATAACGGGCAAAAAATGAAAACAGCCCCTTGGGGGCCGCGAGCAAGTTAAAGCGCTTTATGTTCTGGATCGGCAGACTCGATTATTTTGAGCAGCTGGATTGATTGAGGAACGATATCCATATTATTTTTCTTGCACTTCAGTTCTTTACTGTCCATTTCTTTGATTTGATCAACAACCGCCAATAGCGTTTTTTGGGAATCGATAGGTTGACCGAGAGTAATTACCAAAGAAGCAAAACCTTGAGTAGGCGTTCGCGCAAAGAAAGAAGACGTGCCGGATTTTCGAACTGAATACTGGTAGCTTATGAAATACCGATAATTCATTAACCGCTCCTTTTTTATTTATGTTTAACTCGCCTCACAATATCTCTGGTACATTTAAAAGTCAATTTTTGATTTCCATTTAAATTTATGGTATAAAGTTCAGGAAAATTGGCGATAGATAGCCCCCTTGGCAAACCGCGGGTAGCTTTGGGTATTTGGATAAATTTTTCACAAAAAATATTAATATAATATATTTGTACGAACGATGATTTGGTTTTTATTAAATTAACAAATGCTAATAGCAACTTTTTGTTTTCCGTGCGGTAACTCTCGGAGGCATAAAAAGCTTGGTCTTTTGCGAAGCAAAAGTTTTTATGCCGAGAGAGTAGCGCTACAGTTTCTCGCTGGAAGAAACTGATAGCCGGTACCGGTAGGAAAACAAAAAGTTGTTATTTCTTTCTTATGCTGCAAAATAAATTCAAAATAACTTCTAAACATAAACCTGCCGGCGATCCCGCACAAATTGCTGTGCAATTTAACGGGACAAGTCAGTCTAATGTATTATGATTTCTCAACCATTTAGAATTGTTTCTAAGAATAAGCCTGCGGGAGACCAACCACGCGCTATTGAACAGCTGGTTTTTGGGCTAAAAAAAGGTTATCGCGACCAGACGCTTTTGGGCGTGACCGGCTCCGGAAAAACTTTTACGGTAGCGAATGTTATTGAAGCGGTGCAAAAACCGACGCTTGTAATTGCCCACAATAAAACGCTGGCCGCGCAATTATGTAATGAGTTTCGTGAACTTTTTCCAGAAAACTCGGTGAACTATTTCGTTTCCTATTACGATTATTACCAGCCGGAGGCCTACATTCCCGTAACCGATACCTACATCGGCAAAGAGGCGATGGTGAACGATGAGATAGATAAACTTCGTCATGCCGCCACAACCGCGTTACTTACGAGAAACGATGTGATTGTCGTGGCTTCCGTTTCCTGTATTTACGGCTTGGGCGCGCCGGAGGTTTATAAAGACAATATTTTTCATTTTCAGGAAGGAAATACTATCAACCGCCATGAGTTTGTAAGGAAACTTGTTGAACTTCAATTTAACCGCACTAACGCCGATTTAACTAGAGGCACTTTCCGTCTGCGCGGCGACAACTGGGAAATTATGCCGCCGGATAAGGAAATAATTTATAATATCGAACTTGGAGAGTCAGCCAGAGTCAGACTCTCCTCCGGGGAGAAAATTATCAAAAAAATTTACGCGGTTGATCCGGTGCGCGGCTTTCAACCGGGAGAAACACCGACTTTGTCCGAAATTTTTATCGCGCCCGCCAAACACTTTATCACGCTTGTCTCCGAACGCGACCGAGCGGTGAAAGACATCAGGGCGGAACTTAAAGACCGGCTGAAATATTTTGAACAGAACGGCCAACTGCTCGAAGCGGAACGCCTGGAGCGCCGGACAAAGTTCGATTTGGCCATGATAAAAGAAGTTGGTTACTGCCACGGCATCGAAAATTATTCGCGGCATCTTTCCGGCCGCAAGGCCGGTGAACCGCCGGACACGCTGCTTAATTATTTTCCCCGTTCGGCAAGTTCGGGGCAAGCCGACTTTTTGACAATTATTGACGAGTCACACGTAACCGTGCCGCAGATCAGGGGCATGTACGAGGGCGATGCCTCGCGCAAAAAAACGCTGGTGGAATACGGCTTCAGATTGCCTTCCGCTTCCGATAACCGTCCTTTAAAGTTTAATGAATTTGAAGCAAGAGTGGGCCAGATAATTTACACTTCAGCAACGCCCAGCGATTACGAACGAGAAAAGTCTTCTCAAATAGTAGAACAGATTATCCGTCCAACCGGGCTCGTTGATCCCAAAATTACCATCCGCCCGGCGCGCGGGCAGATTGACGATCTTATCGTGCGCATTAAGGAACGAGTGGAGAAAAAAGAACGCGTGTTAGTAACGACGCTGACTAAGAAAATGGCGGAAGATTTAAGCGCTTATCTTGAGGAACTTAAAATGAAAGTTTCTTATCTTCATAGTGATGTGAAAACTTTGGACCGTATACGGATTTTATCCAGCTTGCGCAAAGGCGAGTACGATGTGCTGGTGGGCGTAAATCTTCTGCGCGAAGGGCTCGATTTGCCCGAAGTGTCGCTTGTCGCCATCCTTGATGCCGATAAAGAGGGATTTTTGCGGAGCGAGACCTCGCTTATCCAGACTATCGGACGGGCCGCGAGAAACGTGGCAGGCGAAGTGCTTATTTACGCCGATCAGATTACCGGCTCGATAGAAAAAGCTGTTGGGGAAACTGAACGGCGCAGGATTATCCAATTATCCTACAACAAGAAACACGGCATTACTCCGAAGACCATCGTCAAGGCCATTCGCGATATTTTGCCGGTTGAAGAAGTGCTTAAACTTGAAATGAAACCGATGCCCAAATCTAGATCCGGTTTGGAACAGCTTATCAAAGAAAAAGAACGCGAGATGAAAGAGGCGGCTAAGCGACTAGACTTTGAACTGGCCGCCCTACTGCGGGATGAACTTCGTTTACTTCAAAAAGAGATAAAAGTAAAAGAGCCACGTTGACGTAATATCCTTGTTGTGCTAAATTATTTCTTAGCATTAAATATTGGTAAAAAAGAAAAAGGAGCTGCGCATGACTGATCTTCCCTTTGATTCTAAAGAGATGCAGAGGGTAGAAGATGTGTTAGTGGGCTGTATCGAGGTGATTGAAAGAAATGGGAAAATAAATACTACTTTCGAGTTTGAACTTCCCGAAGCCGAATTGATTTGGCCTCTTCTGCCGGCATCAATACGCCCTCCCCAGGATTTGGGTATATCTGTAAGAGTTAGCTACGAGCGTGCGGGAGCGCCAGTAGAATTTTACTTGCTCACATATGACGGAGTAGTTCATCTCTTTCAAAAGTTTGTTGAAACATTCGGCGCGGAGCCCGGCAAGATGAAGGAGATGGCAGCCAGACTGGAAAAGATACGACTATTCATGCAAGAGATTTTGGATGAAGAGAAAACGTCGCGGCTGGTGTTCTGGATCCCTGACGAAATTTATGTTCAAGACTCAGGCATTTTTCTCGAAGATCCTCCCCGCAGTTTTTTAGCAGAGTAATTAATATCATTTATTATTCATCGTTTCACGCCCACGGTTTGACCGGGGCATTTTTTTGACTTTTGAAAATAATTTGATAAAATATTCAAGTCAGGATTATTAAACGTTCTAGTACCCCTCTATAAGGTTCGAGAGAGGGGGACTTTGCGTATTTCACCAACAAAAATATGAAAGATAAAATCGTTATAAAAGGTGCCAGAGAACATAATCTAAAAAATATTAATCTTGAAATCCCACGCGGGAAGATGACGGTCTTTACCGGTCTTTCAGGTTCCGGCAAATCCAGTTTGGCGTTTGACACGATTTTCGCCGAAGGCCAGCGCCGTTACATAGAGTCATTGTCCGCTTACGCACGGCAGTTTTTGGGACGTCTGGATAAGCCGGATGTGGATGAAATTGAAGGACTCTCGCCGGCAATTTCAATCGACCAGAAAAGCCATTCAGGCAATCCGCGTTCAACGGTGGCGACCATAACCGAAATTTATGATTATCTGCGTGTTTTATATGCCAGACTTGGAACACCCTTTTGCCCGCGCTGCGGCAGGGAAATAAAAAAGATGACAACCGAAGAAATTGTTGACACTGTCGTTGAAATCGCCAAGCAAAACAAAGCGGAGAAAAATATTTTAATATTGGCGCCCGCCGTGCGCGGCCGAAAAGGCGAGTATTATCAGATGCTTTATGACTTCCTGAATGCCGGTTTCTCCGAAGTGCGCATAGACGGAAAATTCAATTCGCTCCGCGAACGGATTAACTTAAGCCGTTACAAACAGCACACCATTGAGCTTTTAATCGATCGGTTACCGGCGCATATCGATCTCAAAGAAAAGAATAATCGTCTGCGGCTTTCGGAAGCGGTTGAGTCCGCCATTAAATACGGCCACGACGTGGTAACGATTATTACCGACAAAGAAACTTCGCTCTCCGCTAAATTTACCTGTCCAAATGACGGTTTTTCTTTTCCGGAGATTGAGCCGAGATTATTTTCTTTTAATAGTCCCTACGGCGCGTGTCCACAGTGCAACGGCTTGGGTACGGAAGATCTGTGGTCCGAAAAAATCTGTAATGTCTGCCTGGGCAAGCGCCTTAAAGAAGAAAGCTTAAACGTTTTAATTGACGGCAAAAATATCGCCTCCGTCACGCAGATGTCCATCTCGGATGCCAGAAATTTTTTTAATAAACTTGAGATAAAAAAGGATCATAAATTCAAGGAAGTGGCCGAAGTGCCTCTACGCGAGATAAAAAACCGCCTTACTTTCATGATTGACGTGGGACTGGAATATCTCACACTTGAACGCAGGGCAGGAACTTTATCAGGCGGGGAGTCGCAACGTATTCGTCTGGCTTCGCAAATCGGCTCGCGCCTGGTTGGTACGCTCTATATTTTGGATGAACCGACCATCGGTTTACATCAACGTGATAATGCCAAGCTCATAAAAACTCTTCAGGATCTTCGCGATTTAGGGAATACGATTATAGTAGTCGAGCACGATGAAGAAACGATCCGCGCCTCTGACTATTTAGTTGATTTCGGGCCAGGCGCGGGCATTCACGGCGGCGAAATTGTGGCGCAAGGCCCCATACCGCAAATCTTCGGGGATCATCCGCCAGCTGGCGGACAAAAATCACTCACACTCGAATATCTTCGTGGCAGAACATTTATTCCCGTGCCGGACGAACGGAGAAAGGTATCGAAAGATCATGATTATTTAAAAATCAAAGGCGTAACGGCTAACAATTTACAGAATATCGACGTGCAGATTCCCTTACGCAGGTTTACGGCGATCACCGGCGTTTCCGGTTCCGGCAAAAGTTCTTTGGTTTACGATGTACTTTATAAGACACTCGCCAATAAACTAAATGGCGCGGCTTATCAAGTAGATGCGCATCGGGCCATGTTTGGCACCGAATATATAAATAGAGTTATAAACATTGATCAGTCGCCGATTGGGCGCACTCCCAGATCGAATCCGGCGACTTACGTCGGCGCTTGGACATTTATCCGTGATATTTTTGCCTCAACCGAGAATGCCCGCGTGCGCGGCTATAAAGTGGGACGGTTTAGTTTTAACGTGCCCGGCGGCCGATGTGAAAACTGTGAAGGCCATGGCACGATTGCGATTGAAATGCATTTCTTGCCCACGGTTTATGTTGAATGCGACGTATGTAAGGGCAAGCGGTTTGATCGGGAAACGCTTGAAGTCGAATATAAAAACAAAAATATTTACGAGATTCTTAAAATGACAGTGGAAGAAGCGGTGATTTTTTTTGAAGATATTCCATGGCTGCATGACAGGTTAAAAATTCTGGAAGAGGTTGGCTTGGGCTATCTCCAGCTGGGCCAGTCGGCGACAACCCTGTCCGGCGGCGAGGCGCAAAGAGTAAAACTTTCCGCAGAGCTCGGCAAGCGTGATACGCGAAAGACGCTCTATCTTTTAGATGAACCGACGACCGGTCTCCACTTTGCGGATGTCGATAATCTTTTGACGGTGCTACAGAGGTTGGTGGACAGAGGCAATAGTGTGGTTGTTATCGAACATAATCTTGATGTCATAAAAACTACTGACTGGGTAATAGATCTTGGTCCGGAAGGAGGCAATGGCGGTGGTAAAATCGTAGCCCAAGGCACACCCGAAGAAATCGCTCGCCGCGCCGGCAGTTTTACGGGAGAGTATTTAAGAAAAGTACTAAAATAATGGGCTTATTGATAGTTACTTGACAGAATAATTGTCTTAGATATATAATGTTTCTAGCTAGTTGAACCCGGTGCTGGAGTAGCTGGTAGCGCCGGACGGGGCGATCGCCAACTGCATCTTAAGTCATGGTGATCGCTGTCAGCTGGAGGAGACTCGCGGCCTTGCTTCGCCGTCTCTTTTCCGGCGGCCCCATCCAATATCACACGCCTAGTGTGTGAGGATGGGGTTCATTTTTTTTTATTCTGTCTGAGTTAGTAGTTCTTTTATATGGTGCTAAAATAAAAATATCCTGTATGCAGCAATAAGCGATTATTCGTTTTTGTTTATATGAATAATAAATTTGCTTCAACTAGTTTGTATAAAAATCTGCTTCTAACCCCTGGCGTTTATCTGATGAAAAGCCATGCGAGGGAAATTTTATATATTGGGAAGGCCGGCAATTTGAGACGTAGAGTCTCCAGTTATTTTTTGCGTCCCCAAGACAGTCGCATTTCACAGCTCGTTTCTGAAATCAAAAAAATTGACTGTATAAAAACCGATACCGCGATCGAGGCCTTGATCCTTGAGGCCGCGCTTATCAAAAAATACCAACCGCGATTTAATATTCGCGAAAAAGACGATAAAAGTTTTTTATACGTCGAGATTACCAAAGACGTTTTCCCAAGAGTGCTTTTGGTGCGCGGCAAAGATGTTTTAAACGGCGTACGAGGCAAACTCTATGGTCCGTTTACTTCAACCAAAAGTTTGCGGGAAGCGCTCAAGATTATCCGCAGGATCTTTCCGTATAGCACGCATTCGCTGGGACAGAAATTTATTCGGCCTTGTTTTGATTTTGAAATTGGTCTTTGTCCAGGGATTTGCGCCGGTCTTATCACGCGCACTGAATATCGAAAAAATATTAATAACATCAAGCTTTTTTTTGACGGCAAGAAGCAAAGAATTATTAATAACTTAAATCGTGAAATGCGCACTGCGAGTAAGCAGCTTCGATTTGAAGAGGCAACAAAACTCCGCAAACAAATCTTCAGTTTAAAGCATATTCAGGATATTGCTTTGATCACAGAAGACGATCACGATACACGCGGTAAAACTAGGTTTCGCATCGAGGGCTATGATATTTCGAATATCTCCGGCACTTCGGCTGTCGGTTCGATGGTGGTTTTCGTGGACGATAAGCCGGACAAGAATGAATATCGGAAATTCAAAATAAAAACCGTAACAGGCGCAAACGACACCGGTATGCTTAAAGAAGTGCTCACGCGACGATTTCGTAACGACTGGCTGCTACCTAATTTTATTTTGATTGACGGCGGCGCGCCACAGGTAAATATTGCACGGGCGGTAATTAGTGAATCGGGTTTAAAAATTCCGATTGCCGGCATTGCCAAGGGGTCGGAGCGGAAGAGGAACGATTTTATTGGCACAATTCCAACGGGCATGAATCGGCTTACGCTCATCAAGGTTCGCGACGAAGCCCATCGGTTCGCGATAAGTTATCACAGACAGGTTAGAAAACGGGAGTTTTTCCGGTAACTTTGTCGTCAGTTTTGCGTTGTAATTAGTTCCATGGCTAAAAAACTAAATATCGAAACTTATAAAAAGAGCGCGAAAACCATCGCTCACTATTTATCGCCTCACAAAAGGGCGCTAGTTTGGCTTGCTATTGTAAGCCTTGGTTCTGCTGTTTGTGAGGCACTTGTCCCTTTCTTGGGAGGTAAGCTTATTGATGCAATTCTAGGAAAAAGCAGCGTTATAAATATACTTGGCTACGCCTTAAATCCATTTATCACTATACTGTTTGTCTGGCTGACCGTTGAGGTAGCAGATGATCTTTTTTCTTGGATGAAAAGTTTCCAACAGGAGGATCTCACTGCCACACTGCACGCAGATTACATCATTAACGGCTACTATAAACTGCTTCGCTTTCCGATAAGTTTCCATAAAAAAAATAAAATGGGAGAAATTGCCCAACGTATTAGCCGTGCCTCTGACTTTTTAGAGAGGATTGTGAATCAGATTTTAATTGATCTCTTGCCGCAGTTTTTAAGTATTTTTGTGGCGCTCGTAATTGTTTTTTTAATTAAACCAATCTTGGCTGCCATTCTGCTAACGGGCATAATTATATACGCCATCGCTCTGGTAAAAGTTACGCCGCGTATTTCCACGCTATCGCACCAAATGAACCGAGCGTACTCAAAAGCGCACGGGGATGCGTATGATACGGTCTTAAATATTGCCTCGGTAAAACAGGCATCAGCTGAAGAAAATGAACAAAGGAAGCTCTTCCGAAATTTTAATTTGCGGGCAGTTCAGTATTGGACAAAATACATAAAAATTGACGCTAACCTTTCACTGTTCCAACGGCTTATTATTGAGGCCTCGCGTTTCGGCATTTTTATAGTTTCATTTTATCTCGTGCGCAATGGCTCAATGTCGGTTGGCGATCTAGTCGCCTTTAATGGTTATGCCGCTATGCTTTTTGGCCCCTTTGTTATTTTGGGGAGGAATTGGAGTCTTATTCAAAATGGGCTAACCGCCATAGAGCGTTCCGAGGAAATTCTTAGGAAGCCGGAAGAAATATATATTCCCCAAGACGCGGTTATTCTCGGGGAATTAAAGGGAGAGGTTGAATTTAGAAATCTCATATTTCGCTACGGCCAGAAACAAAATCTCGTGCTCGATGATATTTCTTTTAAAGTTTCACCCGGAGAAGCGGTGGCGCTTGTGGGAGAGTCAGGCGTAGGCAAAAGCACTTTGCTTGATTTTATCTCCGGTTACCATTTCCCGACATCGGGGGCTGTGCTTATAGATGGGCATAAAACTTCAACGCTTGATCTTAAAGTCCTGCGTTCCGCTATTGCCATCGTGCCGCAGGAAATATTACTGTTTAACGATACGGTAAAAAACAATATCAGATACGGTCGTTTTGGCGCAAGCGA
>Ga0209541_10008109_pt1 | contig 17448 bp, 15 predicted proteins | sample RifCSPlowO2_01_FD_184027 | JGI IMG/M metagenome (GOLD analysis project Ga0209541, IMG submission 184027) | Groundwater microbial communities from Rifle, Colorado - Rifle CSP2_plank lowO2_0.1 (SPAdes) (version 2) | ecosystem: Environmental > Aquatic > Deep subsurface > Groundwater | place...
GAAAGTTTCTTTTTTCTTTTTCATGGTTGGGTTACTCCAACCACCCCTCATAGAGCCTTACGGCTCTTTGAAGGATTTAAATTTTAGGATTTCTACGCCACCAAACAATAAAAAGATTTAAATACTCTTATTAGAAGGAGTAGTGCTTAAAGAGGTGATTATCTTGGTGAAGTCATTAACTTTTAAAATAACCGGACTGGTTTTCTTGGTGGTAGGAGCATTATTCTTTCTCAGGGATTTAGGTGTTAACTACATGGGCAACACAAGCGGTTGGACGCTGCTAATTGTTTTAGCCGGAGCAGCGTTATTGGCTGGCGATTTTGAATTAAATCAACCCAAACAAAAGAAAAAATAATTTTATTTTTTAAATTATAGGAACTTTTGTCCTATTAGTAACTTATTTTTTTTGTCTATTATAAGCTTTTTTAATCATATCCAATGTTGTTGCATCTTCTGGAGATTTTTCCATTGATCGCAACCTTATAACTCTGGGAAATCTGAGCGCAAATCCAGAGCTATATGTCGGGCTTTTCTGTATTTCCTCGTAGCCCACTTCTATCACAACCTCTGGCTTTAATGTAACTTCTTTTCCTTCCTCTTTTTTTATCAGCGGCTTAAGCAAATCTGTCATCTCTGCAAAGCTTAAGCCCTCTTCCCTTTTTTCTTTAAGCCCCGTGCTTGCCTTTCCGATCTCAAGAAAATTGTCATTTTCTCTGCACGCAAGGGTATAGCTACTCAGCCATTTTGATCTCTTTCCCTCGCCCCACTCTGCTTTTACAACAACAAGGTCAAGATTTTCTTTTGTCCCTTTTAGTTTAACCATAAACCCAACTCTAGCGCCCGGCTTATAAGGCGCATCAAGTTTCTTAATCATCAAGCCCTCATTTCCAGACTCAATAGATTCTTTATAGAAATCCTGCGCTTCTTTTTTACTTGAAGTTACAATGCTTTTCGCAGCTTTAATTTTTTTAGGAACATTTTTTATTATCTTTTTCATTATCTTTTTCCTTTCTTCAAACGGCTCATTGATAACACTCTTGCCATTGTAGTTTATTATATCAAATACATTTACCTCAACAGGAAATTCTTCTGACATCCTTTTGATGTCATATTTTCTCTTTATTCTTTGTGAAATGCTTTGAAAAGGAAGGTATTTTCCGGTTTTTTTGCTGTAACCGACTGCCTCAGAGTCAAGAATAACTTTTTTTTCATCAACATATTTTTTTACACACTCCACAACTTCTGGAAACTGCTCAGTAACATTCTCCAATCTTCTTGTGAATATTCTAACCTCGTCATTGTCCTTGTGTATCTGCATTCTCATGCCATCATACTTAAACTCAAATTCTGCCGGCTTCCCGCACCTTTCAAAGCCTTCGTCAATATCCTCAACTTTTAATGCAAGCATAACCTTTAAAGGAACCCCGATGCTCATTTCTAATTCCTCAAGCCCTTTAAGGCCATATTTTTTTGCTGCTTCTGCTACTGGAGCAAAATCATTTGTAATGTCATAGGCCCTTTGTACAGCATCAGCATATCCATTATACTTCTCCCTATCCTCAATCTCAACATTATTTTCCTCTTTAGTGTAGATTACTTTAAGCTCCTTGCCAAAAAATGTCCATACAATAGCATCCCTAATGCTTCCCTCTCCAACACCTATGCGCATATCATTAAGAATTGTTCTGGCTATGTATTTAGCCTCGCTGGGTTTTGCAGATGTTAAAAGTTCTGCTATTAGCTGTATTTTTTTATCAACAGAGCCTAGGCCCTCTATTGCAGCAAGATCCCTCAGGTTTTTGAGAACCTTTTTTACAGTAAGCTCCTGAGAACCAAGTGTAGACTGCTGCTTTTTTTTAATTAAGTTATAAGAGACTGTTCCTAAATCCCCGGTTTTCTTCCATTCTGAATTTATCCTTTCTTTTGATTCTCCTGTTGCAACACCAATGGCTTTAAGTATTGTTTTTGAAGCTATGCCCATCTCTCTTTCATCCCATCTCGGAAAAATTCTGCCTTCCAGCAGTAGAATTGTCGTTCCTAAATCATCTATGCTGACATCTTTAAGAAACTCTGAAATAATATGTGTGCTTTCAAGCCTTTTTGTTGTGGCTTCAATCTTCTCATATACCTCAACAAGCTTTGAATATTGCATATCAGATATAAAATATTAAGAACTTTAAAAATATATCTGTAGAACATAAGAAAGAAAATATTATAAACCAAACAAACTCTAAATCACATTAATATGGCAAAAAGAGCAATAAAAAAAAGAAAACCAGGGAAAAAGAAAGAAAAACCAGATAAAGGCAAAATAAGGAAGTTTATCAGAAAAAACAAAAAATTAGCCATATTTATTTCAATAATCGCACTGCTTATTTTGTCATTTGCAGTATACAGGGTATGGCTTAATATTCATTTCTTTATAACAGATGACCTGGTTTTGCTTCTTGATCCGCTGGATAAGTCCTTGTCCATACATTATGAAGAAAAGCCTAATATAACATTTAGTGTAGGCATAGAAAACAGCTTTTTCTGTGATGCTTATTGCAGCTATGAATTTAAGGACATATCAGCAAACACTTCAATGGGCCATGGAAAATTTACAAGCAAAGGCATAGGGAAGAAATTTAAAAAAGATTTTCAATTATCAGTAGATAGAATAGGCAGTGGCCAGAAGATATACAGTTTTGAAGTGCAGTGCAGCAACATACGGACATGGCACTGCCCAACTAATGAAAATAAGAGAGAAAGGTCTGCCTTTGTAACCTTAAATTATGATATTTCCAAATATGAGCAGTTCTTAAAGGACACTTTAAAGGAAAACATTACAAAATTAGTAAATGAATTGCCAGCCATTGATGTTAAAATGCAGGAATTGAATAATAGGTTTTTTGACCTTGGTTTCAAGATAAATTTGAATGAAATAGAAAATGAAAAGGAAATTTTGAATAATGATTACAATGCGATTGTCATAGAATTTAAAAATCTTGAGAGAGTATGGTCAGAGCAGGACTATTTGCTTCTTTCAGAGCTTTTCAACAGGAGCTATGATTCAAGGATTTCAAGCATAAATCACAAAATATCATGGCTAAACACCAACATAAGCAGTATTCTTGAAAATCACAATAATCTGGTTGAAGATCTCAATAAAATTGACACTGATTTAAGAAATAAAAATGAAACTGTTTTATTTTTGAGCAGGGCAAGTCTTAAGCTTCTTGATGAGCATAAGCAGCTTCTCAGCGAAATAAGGGAAGTGAAATCTGAGTTGCAGGCAAATGCTTTTTTAGGTTACCTGCCAATTGAAAAAAAAATTAAAGCTATTAAAACAGCATTTGAAAGTTTTGAAAAAGGCTCAGAAAGCAATTTCATGGATGCTTATCTAAATGGCTCTTACTATGATGCTCTTGAAAAAAACATTCTTTGCGATATTAAGGGGACATGCCAAAATAAAACTGGCTTTTCATCTGTAATAGCAAACTCATTGAGCATAGGCAATAGCAAAATAGGCAATTTATGCTTGTCTTTTGAATCAATAAAGGAAATCCATGAAAAAGAGAACAGCAAATCAGAAGAATTAATTAAAAATTATGATATTGCCGAAATACAAGATATCATGGAAAATGCAAAAAGCAAAAAAATAGCTATTGCCAAAAAAAATATCTTTGGTGAAATAAAAAATATAGCCCCGGGCAATGAAGCAGATGCTCAATTAAATATACTTCTCAATATTAGCAAAATAAATTTAAACTTCTCTGAAGAGATTGATTATGGAAGATTTTCAGAAAATGAAATTTTATCATTAACCCAGCTTAACTTGTCCATTAACTCAGAGGAGTATTACACTAATTATTGTAAAACAAAAGATGGATTTAATATTTCAGAATATTATGGGGATAAAACAGAGCTAACTAAAGTTATTGATGTAGCAGCAGCCAATTTCACTTCAAGGATAGGCATTAAGCTCACTGAAAATTATCCTATCTGCTGCGTTTTTGGGGTTTGCAAGCGATGCTGCGCGCAAGATGAATGCAAAGAAGACCCTTCACTTTATCCAATCTTATTTCTTCATGGCCACACCCTTAACAGGGATAACAGCCCGGATTTTTCTCTTGACGCTTTCAACAAAATACAGGCAAAGCTGCAGGAAGAGGGCTATATAAGCGCAGGTACAATAACCCCTGTTTCAGATTATTCAGAGATAAAGCAGAACGAATGGGGCATGTCATCAAAACCAATATCAGTTAAAGGCAGTTATTATCTGGTAAGCTATTACAACATTGGAAGTTATGCCATAACCACTCAAAAAAGCGAGAATATAGAAACCTATGCAATAAGGCTGAAAGAGCTTATTGACCTTCTTAAGTTCCGAACAGGAAGGGATAAAGTTATTATCGTAGCCCACAGCATGGGAGGTTTAGTTGCTAGAAGCTATTTGCAAATCTTTGGTGATTCTTCTGTAGACAAACTTATAATGGTAGCTGCGCCAAATAAAGGCCTATCCGGCCAAGTAAACAGCTATTGCCCAATTCTTGGAGAGAACAAAGAATGCAAAGATATGTCGGAAGACAGTATTTTCATAAAAAAGCTTAACGATCCATTAAAAATTCAGAAAAACACCAAACTTTACAATATAATCGGCATTGGATGCGATATGGGCAAAAAAACAGGGGATGGAATTGCACTCAGGGAAAATGCAGAGCTTGATTACGCTGAAAACTACTATATCAACGGAACGTGCTCAAGGCTTAAATTGTTGCATACAGAAATGCTTAACATAGACGAATACCCAGAAGTCTACAACATTATAAGCTCTATTCTAAAAAGTTAATAGTTACAAAACAATAAATTTATTAATAATTAATTAAAGAATACATTCTATGGAAGTTTTTGATGCAATTAGGACAAGAAGAAGCATAAGAAAATACAAAGATAAGCAGGTTCCATGGGACAATATTGTTACCATAATGCAAGCTGGAAAATACGCGCCCAATGCCGGAAACTTGCAAAACTGGAAATTTATTGTTGTTAAGAATGATGCAAAACGAAAAGCCATCGTAAAAGCTTGCTTGCAGCAAGAATGGATGGAAATGGCTCCAGTCTTTATTGTAATGGTTGCCGAACCAGAAAAAGCTGAAAGGTTTTATGGAACTCGTGGCGCAAGATTATACACAATACAAGGATGTGCTGCTGCAATGGAGAACATGCTGCTCACAGCCCATAGCCTGGGCTTAGGAGCATGCTGGGTAGGCGCTTTTGATGAAGATGAAATCTTCCGCATTCTTAATCTGCCAGAAGAAAAAACTGTCCAGGGCATTATAGTAATAGGTTATGCTGATGAAGCTCCAGAGCCGCCGCCAAAATATAGGATTGAGCACATGGTATTTTTTGATAAATGGTGGGGCCGCTTGGAATCCCCAAAAACCCATCTAGGCTGGTTATCTCATTATAACGCAAGAATTGTAGATGAGGGCAAAAAGTTAATAAATAAGACTGGAAAAAAAATTAAAGAGCATGTGGAGAAAAAGCTGGGGAAGAAGTAAATTTTCTCTTTATTTCTTGTATTTTGTAGCCAATAACCGAAATCTTTAAATAAAAGTAGCCTATAACTATTTTTAGAATGGTATATGTAGAAAAATTTAGGGTAAAAGGCAAGCCATATTACAAGTTAGTTCATACAGTAAGGAAAGGAAAAAAACTTACTCACAAAACAAAATATATAGGAAAAACTCTTCCGCCACAAGGAAGATTAGAACATTTAAAGAAAGAATTTCTGAAAGAAATAAGTGGCCAGAAATACAGATATCTGTCATCAGAAGATGTTGAAAGAATAGAAAGCAAAAGAGCAGAATACAAAAAAGAAATAAAAAGACTAAGCCAGTCAGAAAAGAAATCAAATCTAAAAGAGTTTATCATTAGATTTACCTATGACAGCAGTAAATTATCTGGGGTTAATGTTACATTAAGGCAGACTTCTCTGATTTTGAAGGAAGGGGTTATACCAAAAAATATGAAAAATTTAAAGGACGTTAAAGAATTAGAAAACCATGAAAAAGGTATTATAGCTATAGCTAAGTACAAGGGAAAATTGGACATTGGATTTATTAAAAAACTCCATAAAATTTTATTTGCAGGAATCGATGATTCAATAGCTGGAGTACTAAGAGATGAATTAAAAAGAAATATCAAACTAGCAGGGACATCTTACGTTCCCCCAAAGTGGCAAGATATCGTAAAAGAACTAGATAATTTCTTTAAGTGGTATAAATCAGAGAATAGAAAACTACACACATTAGAATTGGCTTCATTAATACATTTGAGGGTTATATCAATACAACCTTTTGTAGATGGAAATAGCAGACTATCGAGATTATTGATGAATTGGATTTTATGGAAAAAAAATTACCCCCCAATAGATATTCCAATTGAAGATTTAGAGAATTATTACAATGCTCTTGACAAATATCAAATAGAAAGGAAAGAAAAACCTTTTGTTGATTATATTAAACAAATATATTTCTTTTAAACAACAAAATTCCACTTATGTTTCATAAGTGGTTTACCAATAGCAAAGATATTGCATGGAATTTTGTGTGCTCAAAAACTACCCATTAATAAGCGGAATTTTGAGTGTCAAAAACCACTATACGTGTACTAACTGCAATCATGCCACCCATCTTTGATGGTTTATAAATTATAAAATAATTTACTAAACTAGAAAAATACTTTGTATTTTTTGTAGGTGGTTTTTGACAAAAATAAAAAATCCCTCTTGCGAGGGACTAAATGCCTTCATACTTTAAAACGTTGGGGGTGGTTTTTCAGAAATGAAGGCATAGAAAAAAACACCTCTTGCGAGATGTCACCACAAAGACTAAAGGGTGATCATTCATCTAAGACTTCTATGCCAAGCTCATCGCTAATCTGCCTAACTTCTGGACTTGTTTCAAGTGCTCTCCTCTTGCCTAAAATCCATGGGCTCTTTACACCAGTTATTATTGTCATTACAGTAAGCCTTCCTTTCATATCATCTGTTACCCGGGCTCCCCAGATTATATTTGCATCCTGGTCAAGGCTTTCTGTAACTAACTCTCCTACTCTATTTATATCATCAAGAGTCATGTCTGGGCCGCCAATTACATGTATTAAAGCTCCTGTTGCGCCTTGGTAATTAATATCCAAAAGCGGGTTTTGCAAAGCGCCTCTTACGGCTTCCTCTACTCTATTGGTTGTATCACTAGCACCAACCCCAATAGCAGCTACTCCTTTTTTCATGATTGCTTTTACATCCGCGTAATCCAGGTTAACTAAGCTGGGTATTGCAATAGTTTCTACTATGCCTTTTATCATTGTTGCCACAAGCTCGTTTGCTACTGCAAATGCTTGCTGTATTGGCAAATTGCCAGCAATACTAACTAACCTGTTATTGTCTATCACAATTACCGTATCAGATACATCTCTTAATTGTTGTAACCCAAATTCAGCCTTATCCACTCTTGCTCTTTCAATCTTAAATGGCATGGTAACAGTTCCAATAACAATTGCTCCGGTGTCTCTAGCAACCTGGGCAACTATTGGTGCTGCGCCAGTTCCAGTTCCACCACCCATGCCTGCGCATACAAAAACCATATCTGATCCTTTGAGGCATTCTTTTAGTTCTTGCAAGCTTTCTTTTGCAGCTTCTGCACCCTTTTCAGGAAAACCTCCGCATCCTAAGCCTCTTGTTACACCTTTTCCTATCAAAAATTTTCTATCAGCATCAATAATGCCCAAATGCTGCTGATCTGTGTTACAGGCTATAATTTCAGCTCCCTTAATGCCTTTAGCGTATAGCCAACCAACCATATTGTTGCCAGCTCCCCCTACACCTATAACTCTTATTTTTGCTTGCCCTATCTCTACACCTTCAAATTTATTTTCCTGACTACTTTTTATTGCGTTTTCAACAAAAAAATCCATTTTTTCACCCCTAAATTTTTGTGGTTTCCAAAACATACTTCCCAACATAAACATCAGAGTACCAAAATATTTATATTGGACTTAAGTATATTCCCTCTTGTAGAAAAAAGTTGTTTGTGCCAACAAATAGCTTTTAATAAAGGATTAAGTACTAAAAATTTGTTTTACACCAAAAATACGCCAAATAAGCACGCCTTTTCGCCAAAAAAAGCAGCTTTGTTGAGTTTTTCGCCAAAAAAACTCAAATTGGATTTTCTTTAATTATATTTATGTTTATAAAGTGATATTTAAATATTTCTGGGGTACAAAATATATGTTTTAGTATAGTGTTATAGTTCGCTAATTGATTAAAATTATAAACTACCTGATTCTACTCTTATTTTATGTCCCTTTACTTCATCGGCATTGGCCTGAATGACGAAAAAGACATCAGCCTAAAAGGCCTTGAATTAGTAAAAAAAGCAGATTTTATTTACTTGGAAAACTATACTGCCAAGATAAACTGCAACATAAGCTATTTAGAACAATTATATGGCAAAAAGGTCATTTTAGCTGACAGAAAACTAGTGGAAATGGATGCTGAAAAAACCATATTGCAGCAAGCAAAAACAAAAGAAGTTGCTTTCTTAGTTGTTGGTGATGTTTTTTCTGCTACAACTCATATGGACTTATACCTCAGAGCCAAAAAGATGGCAGTAAAAACTCTTGTTGTGCATAATGCATCCGTACTTACTGCAGTAGGAGTTACCGGACTTCAATTATACAAATTTGGAAAAACCACAAGCATTCCATTTGAAAACCAGAATGTTGAAGCCCCTTACGATGTTTTAGCCTTAAACCAAAAAAACAATTTGCATACATTATTCCTTCTAGACCTAAAGCAAGATTCAAATGACAGCTTGTCTGTAACTGATGCAATAAGATACTTATTAAAAGTTGAGCTTAAAAGAGGAGAAAAAATCTTTACTGATAACACCTTATGCGTTGGCTGCACTAAATTAGGAAGCTTAGACCAAATCATTAAAGCAGGAAAAGCAAAAGATTTGCTCAAAGAAAACTTCAAGAACGGAATGCATTGCCTAATTGTTCCAGCAAATAAACTGCATTTCATGGAAGAAGAGGCATTAAAGCTGTGCTCATATCCAATCTAAGAAGGTTAAAGGTATATAATATTCTAGCTCTTGCACAAATTATAAATCAATTCAAACGCCTTTAGCAGTTTTTCTTCATCCAGTAATATTATATGCTCAGTGGAGGACATTAATGAGTCAATTACGCTTATGCCATTTTCTGCAAGCTCATTATAAACAATTAAAAAAACCCCCGGAGTCTTTTTAAGGGTTTTTGGATAAGTTATTTCTATCATCCCTACATCTTTATTCTCTTCCAGAATAACTGCTTTTGTAAAAAGCGATTTTATTTTCTCAAAGTTTTTACGGTCAAATATGAGCGTTAAAGCCTGAGATCCTTCCAAAACCCTTATTGTTTCATGCCCCTGAAAGTCCATTAGCTTGTCAGGCCTCCCTAATTTTGTCTTAACCTCATCTGTTCTTTTTAATAATAAAGAAGACATGTTTGTCCTTGTGGAAATTCTTGCCTGCTTTAAAACATCATAAACCGAATAAGTGTCTCCCTTGTTTTCTGGAGCGTTATCATACCTTCTTATCGCGCTTATTACTGCATCTAACGAAGCATCAATTTTCTGCGTGCTGAGAATGTGCTTTGCAAGGCTCCTTACATTTATAATATCCCTTAAAAGGTCTTTCTTCAAAGAAATATCAGTGTCAATTATCTTCCACACAAATTCCCTTATATTAGATACTCTCTTGTTGTTCATTTGACCAAAAAATGTGTCAGAATTTAAATATTTTGCTAAATTATGTCAAAAATAAAAAAATATTGGCATATGTGTCACAGCCTATTTATAGGTGATGTTAAACCTTGTGGTAAGGTGTTTTTAATGGATATAAACAAAACTAAGGGCCCATCAGCCAGCAAAGATTTCCAGATTTCAATTATAAATTCAAACGACAGCATGGAAGATTTTGAAGATAAGTAAGCTTGTTTAATTTGCAATCTTATGGGCTTCTTTGGGGTGCAAAAGCCGAGTAGTTAGGTTGGTTAAAATACTGATTCGACCAAATAATTTTTAAATAATGCATTTTTTGGGTTTTTGGGGGATATGGTGCAGATAAAAGGGTTTAAGGCATATATATATAACAAGCAGAAAGTAAATGTTCAGAATTTAATCTCTCCGCCTTATGATGTGATTGACAGTAATATGAAAAAAGAGCTTGGAAATAAGTCTCAATACAATTTTGTCAATATAATCCTGAATGAGAGCCATGATAAGGCTAATGAGCTGCTGCATAAGTGGATTAATGAGCAAATTCTTGTCCAGGACAGCCAGGATTCAATTTATATCTACCAGCATGAATTCAAATTAGGCAGTAACACATTCAAAAGAACAGGTTTTGTATGCCTTCTAAAGATAGAAGAGCTTGGCAATAATATACTTCCCCATGAGCAGACTTTTGAAAAGCATATCAATGACAGGTACGAGCTGAGGGAAAAAACAAATTCTGACCTTGAAGTAATATTTATGATATATCAGGACAAAAGCAGGGAAATTGATAATCTAATAGTCCCATTAACTGAAAACGAATGCAGCCTGAAATTTATTGATAATGATAACAACATTCATAGGATCTATAAGGTAAATGACAAGGTTATAATACAAAAAATAACAAAATCAATGCATGATAAAAAGCTGCTTATTGCAGATGGCCACCATAGGTATAAGACAGCATTAAGGTACAGCAAAGGCCATAGATATGGCTATGTAATGGCAGCTTTGGTCAATTCAGAAAATGAGGGTGTGGTAATACTGCCTACAAACAGGGTTCTGGAAGAAAAAATAGATATCGATAGCCTAAGAGAGTATTTTAACATAAAAAAAACAAACGAAATTAATTTTAAAGATAAGTCATTTATAGTGGCAACAAGCGAGAACAAATACTTAGTAGAGCTGAAGCAAAAAACAGAACTTAGCCTGGATGTTGAGATACTTCATAAAATTATTTTTGAAAAGATATTAAAAATTCCATTGGAAGAGCAAAAGTCCCCAAAAATAAATTTTTATAAGGGAAACAAGGCTGCTTTAGAAGCAGTCAATAAGAATAACACTGCATTTTTTGTAAATCCCCCATCGCTTAAAGATACATTTGAAATAGCAAACAGCCACAAATTAATGCCCCAAAAGTCAACATATTTTTACCCAAAAATATTTTCAGGATTAGTAATCAACAAATTTGAGGAGGCATGATAAAATGGCGAATAAATTGTTTATACCTGGCCCGACAGAAGTCAGGAAAGAGGTTCTGGATGAAATGGCAAAAGCCCAGATAGGCCACAGGACATCAGCGTTCAGGGAATTATTTGCAAGCTTAAAGCCAGGCCTGAAAAAGCTTTTCTATACCAATAATGATGTTTTAGTCTCTACATCCTCAGGCTCCGGATTATGGGAGGCATCAATAAGGTCGTGCGTCAATAAAAAAGTTCTGCATGCAGTTAACGGTGCGTTTTCAAAAAAATGGGCAGATGTGTCAGAAAGCTGCGGAAAAGAATCAACCAGGGTAAAATTTGAATTAGGAAAGGCAGTTAACCCCTCAGCAATTGATAAGGCATTGTCTGAAAATGAATATGAGGCTTTCTGCATGGTGCACAATGAAACCTCTACTGGAACCTCATCAGATCTTGAAGCAATGTCAGCAGTAATGAAAAAGCATCCGGACGTATTGTGGTTTGTTGATGCTGTATCTTCTCTTGGAGGGATGAAAATTGAAGTAGATAAGCTTGGCATAGACTTTTGCTTAGCTTCATCTCAAAAAGCAATTGCTTTGCCTCCGGGATTGGCTGTGGCTTCTGTCAGCGCAAGGTGCTATAAAAAAGCAGAAACAGTCAGCGGAAGAGGATATTATTTTGACATTCTGGAATTAAAAAAATCATTTGACAGCGATGAAACGCCTTATACGCCTTCTATACCCCATCTTTATGCATTAAAAAAACAGCTGGAACGTATAGAAAAAGAAGGCCTTGAAAACAGGTTTGATAGGCATAAAGAGATGGCTAGTTATATAAGGGAATGGGCGCAGAAAAATGGATTTACGATGTTTTCTGAAGAAGGGCATCATTCAGATACAATCTCGTGCATGGTCAACACAAAAAATGCAGATTTCAAAGCCATAAAGAAAGGCATGGCATCAAAAGGATACAGCATAGACTCTGGCTACACAAAAATGAATGAAAAGCTTGAGCAGGAAGGCAAGCCAACTACCTTTAGGATAGCCCATATGGGCGATTTGACTTTAGAGGAAGTAAAAGAGCTCGCAAAAGAATTAGAAAGCTATTGGTGATGAAAAATGAAAATTGCAATACCCGATAAAGTAAGCAGGACTGCAGCAAAAATATTTAGTGATAACAATTTGGTTGTAGAGCAAAATCCCGGAATAGAAGTCGATAAAATACCAAAAGACGCTGACGCAATCGTTGTCAGGAGCTATGAGCTCCATAATTTGAAGATTAACAAATCCCTGAAAGCAATAGGAAGGGCAGGTGCCGGAGTTAATAACATTCCAATAGACAAGTGCACTGAAAACGGGGTTGTAGTTTTTAATACTCCAGGCGCGAATGCGAATGCAGTAAAAGAGCTTGTAATATGCAGCATGCTTCTGGCTTCAAGAGAGATAATAGCAGGAGTCAACTGGACAGCTTCGCAGAAAGATTTAGGCGATAAAGTCCCGGAACATGTTGAGAAAAACAAGAAGCTGTTTTCAGGTACTGAAATCATGGGTAAATGCCTTGGAGTCTTAGGGCTTGGCGCAATAGGAATTCCTGTTGCAAATGCTGCATCAGCGCTTGGAATGAGAGTAATCGGATACGACCCCTACATCTCAATAGAAAATGCATGGAAGCTGTCAACAACTGTTGAGAAAGCAGATACAATAGAATATTTGCTTGCAAATTCAGATTATATAACCTTGCATGTGCCTCTGACTAATGGGACAAAAGGGATGGTAAACAGTGATACTTTGGCAAAGATGAAAAATGGTGTTAAGCTCTTGAACTTCTCAAGAGGAGAGCTTGTAATCTCAGAAGACCTGAAAAAGGCATTAGACAGCGGAAAAGTAGGAAAATATATTACAGATTTCCCGTCATGCGATGTCCTGGAAGCGAAAAATGTGGTTTGCGTGCCTCACCTTGGAGCTTCAACTGAAGAAGCAGAAGAAAACTGTGCAGTAATGATATCCAACCAGCTTGCAGATTTTCTTAAAAACGGGAACATAGCCAATTCTGTAAACTTTCCCGCATGCAAGCTGGAAAGGAATGGGCATGGCAGGATAACTGTGGTCAACAAGAACATTCCTGGAATGATAGAGAAGATAACAGAGATATTGGCAGAAGAAAAATTAAACATCGCAGGAATGATCAACAAGAGCAAAGACAATGTGGCTTATAATATCTTTAATATTGATGGAACTGCTAGCGATGCAATAATAGGGAAGTTGCAGCTGGTTGAGGGCATTATCAAGGCCAGGAAGCTATAGGCCTTTATGTGAACATTAAATAAATTTTATTTTTTCAATTTTTTAAGATAATTTTATAAACATCTTTCTATGCCTTTTAATTGCAGCCCCGTAGTCTAGCGGTCAAGGATAGGGCCCTTTGGTTGCAGAAATATTGCAGCAGATAGGCTCTGACGGCAGTTCGAATCTGCCCGGGGCTATCTAAATAAATCAGCTATCCCAACAAATACTTTCCGCAATAATAATGCATACAATAAAATTGCGGCAGGGAACTTTATGTTCCCTATGGGTACCTATAGGGCGAAGCCCTTAGGTGGGAATCTGCCCGGGGCTATTAATCTTTCTTCAACTGCATAGAATCGGTTAAACTATCTGGGTATGTGGATTATATCGCCAACCTTTCCCTTCAATTTCCTACGTCCTTCTTCATAGCTGAAAGTAGAGTGCGCAAGAATGACCATAATAGCAACTGAAACACCAATGATTGTTGCTGCTAATGCAGGGATAGAATCTGTAGGTGGTGAAACTCCTAAAGCATTATAATATGAAGACCCGCCAAAAGCAGCCCCTGTAGTAACAGCAGCACTAGCCAACCCAGCAACACGTATATACGGATCTTTAACCATATATCCCAGTATATTTAACTTGCTCCTTACTTGCTTTGATTTTCCTTCTAGAACTAAAGCCAATTCCATATCAATTTTTTCCTCATCCTTAAGTGTTTGCAAGAATTCATTTAAGTGCTGACCAGCATAATCTTTTTCTTCTAATTTTTCCCCATTTTTTATCCTTTTTTCAATTACTTTAATCTTTCCTTTTGCAAATTGCATAGTATCTATCAGAAATTGAACAGTTTGGAGCATTTCTGCCTTGGCTGTAGGGTCCATTCCAGCTTTCTTCAGTTCCTTTAAAGTAATTTCTAAGATTGAAATTCCGTTTTTAATTCCATTGCGTATGATATCTAGAAATTTCCTTTCTCTCTCTAAACTTATAACCAGAGTTTTTCTTGCTGCTTTATCACTTGGATTTTTTGTTAATGCTTCACAAGCCTGATTAATTCTGTCTAATATCTTTCCCCTTATCCTAGTAGCTTGATAAATTTTATATTCAACTTGAGTAATATCTTTTTGAAGAGTTTTCAAATCTCCTACATTTGTTTTAGAACCAAATCCTTTAAAAAAGTTAAATGGCATTTTTATAAGCCATTTTTTCACTAATTTAATTAATTTTCTATTTTTTAAGATTTTCTCGCAACATTTATAAACCCCCATATATTCCCAAATTCCATCAAGAGATAGATCGGTTGCATAAGCGGCTTATCTATGCTGGAGACAAAATAATTCTTTTTTGTTTCCGCTTAAATAATTGCGTAAAACTAATAATAATAAAAAAAATATCCTAAACAAAAATGGCACGAATGTATTCAAGGAAGCGCGGCAAGTCTGGCTCAAAAAGGCCCATTAAAAGAGTCTTGCCTGTATGGCTTAGGTACAAGCCCCAGGAAGTCGAGCTTCTAATATCTAAACTGGCCAAAGAAGGCAAAACTTCTTCTGAAATAGGCATCGTGCTTAGAGACACGTATGGAATTTCAGATGTAAATCTTCTATGCAAGAAAAAGCTCTCTCAGATACTAAAAGAAAAAAATTTAGCTCCAGAGCTTCCTGACGATTTAATGGCCTTAATAAGAAAATCTGTTGAAATAAGAAAACATTTAGAGACGAATGTCAAAGATCAAACAGCGAAAAGAGGCCTCACTATAACAGAGTCAAAGATAAAAAAGCTGACAAAGCACTACAAAGCAACAGGAAAATTAGCTTCTGAATGGAAATTTGATCCAGAAAGAGCAGGATTCTATACCAAATAAAAGAGCAGGATTTTTTACGAAGTAATTGGGCTTTATATTTCTATTTTTTACTTCTTTTTAATAGTTACAAAGAAAAAATTTATAAATGGTACACTCTTCCGGGGGAGATATGGTTATAGCTAATGCAATAGAATCTTCAGCAATGCATTATGGAATGGTAAACGTTCTTGGCAAGACTTATTACTTAGACCAAAGATCAACTAACCTATCTTTTATCCACACTTTGAGTGAAATTGGAAGGTACACACAGGATTCAAGTGCCGTAGACGCTGTTTACGAAGCTGTTACTGGGGATAAATCTGGTATTCTTATGAGAGTCTCTGGTCAATGGAATTCTCTTGCTTGTTCACAATCTATTATCTGTGAGGATAAGCGTACTATAAGTGATGTTGTAAAAAGCGCTGTGAAGGATGTTGTTGAAAAAATGAAAAACCCTGAATTAATCAAATCCCTTGAATTACTTAAGGGTGATTATCATGCAGTTAATGGTTTGAGTCATCTAGGTGTTAACTACGAACATGATTTGGTTGCATGCGTATGCAAATCAATCAACAATGTATATGAAAGAGATCCAACTACTGCGAAAATGATTGGTAGATATGCTTTCCTTATATCAAATATTTTTAGCGATAAATACGAAGGAATTCTGGGCTATATTGAAAGAAGAGGTGATAGAGAGAGTATGATTGCAATCAGCAGGATTGCTGCAACAATAAAAGTTGCTGACTATATTAAAGGCATAAGTGTTCCCAGCTTTAGCAATAAGCATTCAAAGAAATTGATAAAATTAGCTGCTTATCTGGATAATATTTACAAGCTCAGATTAAATATTCAGGCTTCAAAAGATTTGTCTGTTGCATTTGCTGATGCAGAAAGCGTATTAAAATCTTATATGGAAGGTCTTGGTATAAAAGATATGGATAAAATTATGAAGTTTTTTCCATGGATAATGAGCAAAGACCAGACAGCATTAAGTGTTTTAAGGGGGGAGAGCATAGAAAAATCAGGAATGCCAAGAACATATCCTTTAACAAATTTAGATGACGCTTTTAATTTAGAAAACATTAGAAAGGAAATTCAGCATTACATGGGCATTTTAGGTTTAGGAGTCCCTGTAGAGGAAGGAGACTTGTTTCATTTAAAAAGAGCAGCTGAATATATATTGGTGGAATTAATAAAGTTGGACTTTAGCAGCCAAAAAAATATTAGTCAGGAATTGTTAGGGGAAATAAGGCCTAACTTAGAAAGGATATTAAATTTACATTCTAATGGATCTGAAAACTATGTTCTTTCTGTAAACCCTTCTGATTTGGAATCTCAAATACTCTCGCTTCAGACAGTAACTTCCTGTATGTCCCCTGGAGGAAGCAATTTTAGGTATACGCAGGCATATCTTGCAAATCCCAACACCTTCTGGGCTGTAATTAAAGGCAAGGAAGATGGCAAGGTTGTTGGAGATGTTACAGTATTCATGGGAAAGCACCAGCGTAAAAAGGTAATTGCAAGAGTAAGCAAAGTTTATTCTCTTGTTCCAATAGACGAAGAAGCAATAGATGCTGCACTAATAACATATGCAGGTGAAATGAAAGCAGAATTTATAGAAAGCGGAGAAATGTTTGTTAAGGGACTTGAAGATGCTAAGGAGGATTTTGTAACAGGAGAGAAGGGAAAAATGGTTGTTGATAAGACAAAAACAGCATGGTAGTACTACGAAATTTACCTTTAAATGCAAATATTCCATCCAGTCTCTGACTGGTGGTTGGAAACTAACTACTCACATTTCGAATATTTGCATTCTCAGAAATCCGACCGAGCGAACGAAGTGAGCGAGCAATCGTTTGCTTTAGCAAACTTAGAAAACCCGCAGGTTTTCCGCTATCCCAGTCTGTGATGAGAGGTGTCGGATTTCTGTTGAAAATATTATTAAAATCTGCCTTCTATCTGCATAACCAATGCATTAACTTTCCCTTTTAACAGCATAATCCGCAAACTCATCAAAAAACTTATTTCCTTCTTCATTTAATTTTGCTTTCTTGATGT
>Ga0209541_10008110_pt1 | contig 17446 bp, 21 predicted proteins | sample RifCSPlowO2_01_FD_184027 | JGI IMG/M metagenome (GOLD analysis project Ga0209541, IMG submission 184027) | Groundwater microbial communities from Rifle, Colorado - Rifle CSP2_plank lowO2_0.1 (SPAdes) (version 2) | ecosystem: Environmental > Aquatic > Deep subsurface > Groundwater | place...
TTTTTTAGAATTACCACGAACACCGCCGAAGTCACAGAGCAAACACGAAGCAACATCGAGCAGGCATCGCGAACGAATGTGAGTGGCCAATGCGAGGCGGAAGGAGAGTGCGGGGAGGGAATTCCGCCCGCCGACCTGTCCGTCGAAGTTTTAACGCAGGCGGGGCACAGAGAGTTCCGTTCGGATATTTTCAAACAGACACCGCCAGATTAGATAAATCAAATTGAGCGTAAGACAATTTTTGGTTCAATAAATAATATGAAAAACAAACGATTGAGTTGGGATAAGTATTTTATGGAGATAGCGAAGATGGTCGCCAAACGTTCAACTTGTGACAGACGAAATGTTGGTGCCGTAATAGTTAAAGATAAAAACATTCTATCGACCGGCTATAACGGCTCTCCAAAGGGACTTCCTCACTGCGATGAAGCGGGACACGAGATGTCCGATGGACATTGCGTTCGCACGATACATGCTGAAGCAAATGCGCTTATCCAGGCCGCAAAACATGGGGTTGCCATGGATGAGGCAGTAATGTATCTAACCGATTCGCCCTGTTATGACTGTTTCAAAATGCTCGTTAATTCCGGCATTAAAGAAGTCGTCTACGGTGAATATTACGACTCCAGATACGGCTCGTCGTCAAAGGTTCTTAAGCTCGCAAAAAAGGCGAGAATCAAAATAAGAACTTCATTCTGACACGGCCCGAATCCTTTCTTTAGATGATACGATAAAATATAAATATGAAAACAATCGAACAAAAAAGGATCAGAAAATTTATGCGCATAGCCGTTGAACTTTCGCAAGAGGGGATGCGCAAAAACAAAGGCGGTCCGTTTGGTGCTGGTATAGTTAAGAACAATAGAATAGTTGGCCGAGGGTTTAATCGTGTTACTTCGGGCAACGATCCTACGGCACATGCTGAAGTTGTTGCTATCCGCGACGCCTGCAAAAGACTTCGTACTTTTCAGCTAGATGGTTGCGAATTATTTACCAGTTGTGAGCCCTGCCCAATGTGTTTGGGCGCTATTTATTGGGCAAGACCTAAAGCAGTTTATTATGCAAACACCAGAAAAGACGCCGCACGCATAGGTTTTGACGACAAATTTATTTACGATGAAATTAATAAATCTATCACAAGGCGCAGATATAAACTTAAAAAAGTTAATCTCAAAGAAGCAAAAGGACCATTTAAGGAGTGGCAGAAGAAAAACAATAAAACTAAATATTAATTTTAGATTTTGTTAATAAAACTATGAATCCGGAAAATCCAGAACACAAACAAGAAATCACTCTTGGAGAGTTGCAGGCTTTTATTAATGATCCTGTGCTAGAGTTGCCCCAAATGCGGCGCGATATCTCAAAAACAGAGAATGTGCGGTGGTTATTAAGGAATTTGGGGATACAAAATAAAGATACGCCTTTATTTATATACGAAGCTTTGGAGAAAATATCAAAACCATAAAATGGCAGCATTTAAAATTACAATTTTGGGTTCAGGTACGATGGTGCCCACAAAAAGACGCAATCCCGCCGGATTTTTAGTTGAAGCAGACGGTAAAAAAATACTTCTGGATTGCGGTTTTGGAACAATACGCCGACTTGCGGACCTGGGGTGCGCGCTTGAAGATTTGGATTTGGTTTTTATTTCTCACTTTCACACCGACCATTTCGGAGATGCATTTCCGCTGATACATTCGCGCTGGGTGAATGATATTTATAAGTCTAAACACAATAAGCCGCTTTTATTTTTGGGGCCCGGCAGTTTAGCAAAACGCTTCAAGCTGTGGCGTAAGATATTTTGGGTTGAGCCAAAAGAAAACTACCCGGTTTATTTTAAAGAGGGGACAGTTAAAATAAAAACGGGAAAGCTGACAATAAGAACTTTTGCCGTAAAACACGTGCCGTGGTTTAAATCCGTCGGTATAATATTCAGTTATAAAGGCAAAAAGATAGTTTACACCGGAGATATAGGCTCTAAGCATAATTTTGAAGAACTGGTTAAAACAGTAAAAGGGGCTGATTTGCTTATCACTGAAGCTGCTTGTGAGAAGCCCACGCCAAATCATTATACAATTGCTCAGGTGAAGGAATTAAAGAGTAAAAGCAAAGTTAAAAAAGTTTTAATAGTACATGTGCGCCCACAGCACGAGAAAAGTATAAAAGCTTTTTGTCGCAGAGAGAAGGGTTTTGTTTTTCAGGAAGATAAGTCAACTGTCGTGATATAAAATATTTGAAGAGCAGCATAATACATTTTGACTTATATAACTTTGTCCTGTTAAGCTTGGATTAAACATCCGGGCTCTTTTTAAAAGAAATAAGGGCAGACCAAATGAGTCTCAGTAAAGCCCGTTTGCGTGAAGCAAAAGATCTGGTTTTGAGTTGCGTTGGTAGACTCGGTATTTATGCCGGGACATATCGATATCGTTATCAGTGTTGGACCAGAGATCTTGCGTATAGTGTTGATGCGCTCCTTAATTTGGGTCAGGATAAGGCCGTTAAAACGCATTTATTGAACATAGCGAATAAACAGACAAAATCCGGCAAAGTCCCGATCGTTTTTATAGAAAACAAACTCGGTTTTATTCGGATACATTTGCAGGATTTGATAAGAAATAGGCGCGGAGTTATTAAGCAGATAAAAATGAGTCGTGGCAAGATCGGTTTTTGGAACAGTTTTCGCATTCTATCTTTAAATTTTGAGAATATTTCTCCTTTATTTACTTGCGATAATGGCAATAAAATAGTATCTTGAATTTAGATATGACCTCTAATATTTCAACGATTTCGGCTGTTTTGGCCTTTATTTTTTCATGCGGCGCAGTGTTGCTTGTGTTTATGTTAAGGCAACGCTTCAACGATTTTTTTAATGTCGGCAAAGGCGAAGGATTGGAAGGAATATTGGCAGAACAAGGCAAAAAAGCCCGGGATATGGCTGAAGATCTTAAAAGATTACGTAATGATGTTGCCCGTATTGATGTTATGGCCGAGACCAGTATTCAAAAAGTCGGCATGGTCAGGTTTAATCCTTTCGATGATACCGGGGGCGATCAATCCTTTGCGGTTGCTTTGCTGGATTCTGTCGATAATGGCATTGCGGTTTCAAGTTTACATTCAAGAGAGGGCACGCGCATTTACGCCAAACAAATAATTAAAGGAGAATCGAGAAATCATCTTACCGAAGAAGAAAGAGAAGCAATAAGGAGAGCTATAGCAAGGGAATAGTTTATGGTTAAACAAAATAAAGAAAAGAAAAATAGTGTTACACGACCACCAATAGTGGTCGTTTTAGGGCATGTTGATCACGGTAAAACAACTCTACTTGATACTATCCGTAAAACTAATATTGCGGCAAAGGAATCAGGAGGAATAACTCAACATATAGGCGCATATCAAGTTGAGCATAGCGGCAAACTAATAACCTTTATAGATACTCCCGGACACGAAGCATTCGGACAAATGCGCTCAAGAGGAGCTAATGTTGCCGATATCGCGATCGTTGTTGTTGCCGCAGACGAAGGCGTTAAGCCTCAAACCAAAGAAGCTTTGGATATAGTTAAAAACGCAAACCTGCCTTATATAATAGCCTTAAATAAGATCGATAAACCAAACGCCGATGCCGATAAAGTTAAAAGAGAACTTGCAGAAAATGGCGTGATGTTAGAGGGATGGGGCGGCGACATATCCAGTCTTCTTATTTCCGCAAAAAGCGGGGAAGGGTTATCGGGTTTGCTGGATTTAATATTGTTGATAGCAGAAGTAGGCGAGTTACAATCTGATCCTCTAGAGCCGGCCTCAGGCGTTGTTATTGAGGCGCATAAAGATCAAAAGCGCGGCTCTTTAGCCACTCTTTTGGTGAGACAGGGCACGCTTAGATCATCCGCAAATTTAGTTATAGGCGGACAGTGGGGAAGAGCGCGAAGTCTTGAAAATTTTATGTTAAAACCTATTGAAGAAGCCGGTCCCTCAACGCCTGTTTTAATTTCAGGTTTAAGTGAAGTATCCGATGTGGGCGAAACATTTATTACTGTTGCTTCCGAAAAAGAAGCAGAGGAGATCATAGCAAAAGAAAAAGAAAAAAGGCGCTTCGCTGTTAAAATCGGAGGAGAAAGTCCGGAAGTTATGAAAAAAATAATCATTAAAGCGGATGTCGTCGGTTCGCTTGAAGCTATTGTTGAAACTTTGAAAAAAATATCTTCACAGATCGTAGGCTTGGATATTATAGTTGCGGAAACCGGTAATATTACAGAAAATGATGTTAAGTTGGCTTCTAATTCCGGAGCCGCAATAATTGCTTTTCGTACTAAGGCCCCATCTTCTATTGAACTAATGGCTCAGAAATTAGGAGTTACTATTGTGTCTTCAGATATAATATACGAATTAGTTGACGGTATACGCGCGGAAATGGAAGCTGCCGTACCTCCTGAAATAATCAGGACGGATCTTGGAGTCATTAAGATTTTAGCTACGTTTAAACAGGAGGGCGCTAAACAGGTTATCGGCGGAGAAGTTACTAAAGGCACCATAAAACCAGCTACTTTAATTGATGTTGAAAGAGGAGGACATCCTATGGGAAAAGGTAAATTAAATAGCGTTCAGATGAATAAAGTATCCGTAGACGAAGTTCCCCAGGGCAAACAATGCGGATTGCAGATAGAGTTAAAGGGAATGAGCATACTTCCCGGAGACGTTCTAAAATGTTTTATGGAAGAGAGGCACAAAAGACCGCTTTTATAAGGTAATTCCTCGACTTCGCTCGGAATGCACGCTGTTGCAACCGCTCGCGGAGCTTGCGGGCAACAACGGCATGACTTCAATTAGACGCATTGAGCGTTTACAAATAAAAATACGTGAAGAATTGGGTAAAATAATTATTAAGGAGTTTGATTTTGCTTTCGGCACATTGGTTACAATTACACGTGTCGAGCTTTCAGAAGATTTGACCGCGGTTCGCATATATATAAGCGTTATGCCCGAAAGAAATGAACAGGATGTTTTAACTGAAATGAATAAAGAGATCTATGTTGTCCAGCAGAAGTTTAACAAGAAAATGGAAATGCGGCCGGTGCCGCGCATAAGATTTTTGCTTGACGAAACGGTGCGCGAGGCAGCTAAAATAGAGGAAGATCTTTATAATTTAAAAAATAAAGATAAATAGTGGCGCGGTGGCGAAGTAGCTAACCCAGCACCAGAGCCCCGCACAACAGCAAGCTGTGTGCGGGGTAGACGCCGCACGGTACTGGGCAGGCGCGACGGACTGTCCCGACGAACCATTTAAAGATATATTAAGGAGGTCGGGATTACGACATAAAATTTTGGACATGGCCATGTGGCGAAGTAGCTAACGCGGCGGTCTGCAAAACCGCTATTCACGGGTGCAATTCCCGTCATGGCCTCAAAAATTTTATGTCTAGACAAAACCGTTAGAGTGGGGCTCGACACAATTGTTTGTGTCGAGCGGGCAATTTAGCGAAGCGTCCTTGCGTAGCGTTAAGAATTGCCCTGGTCGCGGAGCGAAAATCCCATCCGCGCCTCAAGAATTACTTTTGATATTTAAATTGGTGTTTGGGCATGCCCTCACACCTAAAAATTAATTTTAGCATTTTGGTTTTTAATAAAGCGTGATATATAATTTAGTAAAGTTTGTTCTTAAATACCTTTAGGTGTGAGGGCATGTGGCGGAATGGTATACGCTCACGACTTAAAATCGTGTCTCTAACGAGGTGTGGGTTCGACTCCCACCATGCCCACCCTTCGACTTCGCTCAGGGCAAGCAGATAAATTAGTTATAAGTTGTGTGATATTAGTTCGGCTTGTGGTGAGCTTGTCGAATCCACTCCCACCATGCCCACAAGTCGGAATAAAAGTAGAATATTTATTAATGTATACTTTATTTCAAATACATAGAGCAGATATATATGACCCCAATCATATTTTGGTTGAGGGGGAACTGGTCAGGGGAGAGATAGAACTCGACCAAAGACTTTTTTTGAAGCATAAAAAATTCATTATTGATTCAATATTGGCCGGCGAAGATAGAATCAAACATAAAATTATAAAACCGGGACGTTGTGTGTTTGTTTTGCGCGCGTCCACAACTAAAGATATTACCCCGGAATTAATCCGCTTTATTCAAGGTCAAAGCGTTCAGGTGTTGTAGAGTTTGACTCATTAGAATTATTTAATGTAAACTATTTTTAAATGCGGGTGTGGTATAGTGGCTATTACACGTCCTTGCCAAGGACGAGATGGCGGTTCGATTCCGCTCACCCGCTCAAATTTTGAATTCAAAATGTGAGCGAGGTTCGCCCGCAGGGCGGTCCGCTCATTTGACAAATAGTACAAACGTGCTATTTTATTTTTACGAAGCACATTTAAAAGGAGAAAAATGAAAGGCCAGGGCGTAGAGCTTCCGCCACATCTTCTTAAGACAGATTTGATTCGTAATATGAAAATAAGCGAAGAGCGTTTTACCACGCCGTGGGCTATGATGGTTGATGAGGATATGCGGTGTTATTTGAATGGGACTTATCTAATAAGCGAAAGTTCTGGTGGAACTGTTACAATGCGTATAGAAAGACGGTCTGACGGCTATCATGTTTTTATTCCTGATGGAGAAAAATATCTCCCATCAACTATTCCTTGGGTTGGTGCAAAAGAAGGCGATCTTATTCCGGTAAAAGAAGTGCATTCAAATAGGATAGGTGTTCTTATATCTAAAATTTGAGGCGGATAAATATAAAAGATATAGCACATTTCGTAAACACGGAGGTGGGTATGAAAATCAAATCCTTTCTTCGAGCAATTCTTGATGGCTTTGTCAGTATCGGTGAGGGGATGGCGTCACTATCATTGTTCCCTTTAAGTCGTCTCCTAAGTTACGAAGAGAGGTTTGGAACCGATGAGGAACTCCTAGCCTCCGATTGGCAGAAGGTGGGAAACGACCTACGCGACGCAATGCATCATTTGGAAGACGAAAAGAAAAATTCATGAAAGTTGGCAAAAGCCAGCTTTTTTATTTTTATAAAAATTAAACAGAAGAAAGCCTTTGTTATTTAGTAAGTCGGCTCTAATATCATTTTCTGACCGGGCAGGCACCCACCAGTTCAGTTGCAAATAACACTCAATATGTTATTTTGTTTTTGTACTTTTACAACAAAAAGGGGATAAAGTGAACGAAGACAAAAGAGACGAGCGGCAAGACATATCGCCAGATATTATTGCGCGTCTAATACAAAATCTTGAGCGTGGTAGGTATGTTGGCCCCCTCGAAATACAGCCTATAAATTGGACTGATACAAAAATTTACCGCGATCTTGTCCAAAACTTTTTTGACGGCATGAAAGAAGTTGCAGGGCGACCTACGCTTAGCGGCGTTGATTTTTCGGACAGAATGGTTAAAGATGGAGCGGGTCAATCAGCTGTAGAATTTACCATTCGGTCTCCTGCAAAATATGATCATCGTTATCTCATCCATCATGGCGGTACGACCAAAGCGGGTGACGAAACCGTAGTAGGCGAATTTGGCGAGGGCTTGAAAATAGCTTCATTTTTACTTATTAAAAATGGCGTGACGGAGCAGATAGAACTTGGTTCAGATCACTGGAAGGCTTATTACTACTTTCAAGAGTTGCCTCCCGATGAATACCCTGGAACGGTTAAGGGTCTGTATCTTCGTGCAGAATTTGTAGAAGATAGTGTAGGGGGGAATTTTTTAAGATTTAGCACTAATGAAGATGCCGCTCAAGGAGTACGTAACCATCTTATAGAGATGAAAAATTTCTTTTGGCATGAAGGCAATCCTGATTTTTGCGGACCAACGTATCAAAATGAGTTTGGCGGTTTCAAAATACTTCCGAAAGGGCAAAACGGAAATCTTTATGCGGCCGGACAGAGACATGAGTATGGAAGACCCGAAGTGTGGAGCAATGCAGTTTATGGGGCACATGTATGGACGTTCAAAAAGGCGCTGGAAGGAACCCGAGATAGAAATTATGCAGTAGACTACGAAGTAACGAGCAAAATACTCGAACCCCTTATCCATTCAATGGCCAAAGCAGATCTTTTAAAGGTTTTTTATGAAGGAAGCGAATACTGGTTAGCTATTCATGGATTAGAAAATACAGTCGTCGATACTATTATGGGCAAAGTAATTACCAGATTATCACAAGAATTATCTGGAGCAGAAAAGCAGGAGTTATTAGTAAGATTGTCGGAAGATATTTTTGCCAAAAGTAACCTTAATCAAGATAAAGAATATGAAAAAATGCTTGAAGGGGCCGGCTTCCGTAAGGTCATTAGTGCATTCAAGGGTTTCGGCGTTCTTACTGCAAAAGAAAAAATTCTTTCGCTTGTTGATACTGCGAAAGAGTCAACGCTTGAATCGTGGGAAAACGATCGAGTAGAGATTCTCAATCAAGCCACTCGGGTATTTATTAGCCGCGCCGGATCCAGCATTATAGACCGATACTTGGAGTTTTTGAAATCACCAGTTGATAAATGGATAGTAACTGATAGCCGGAGTCGTTTATCCGTAATAAGCGTTCTATCCAATTTGAAATCTAAAAAGATTCCCGCGCTCGCCATTAGAGAGACCGATTCGTTAAGGTTAAGAGAAGACATTGTGAACATACAATTACATGGGTTTACAAATTTATTTCCCAAAAACATTTTTCTTCAAAGAAGAATATTGCAGGGAGATTTTTTAGGAGCGCTCCTTACCTGGACGCATGAGTTTGCCCATAATATATCCGGAGAAGATGATTACACGGCAAAGTTTGCTGATACAGAGCGATATCTTCACGAATTGCTTCTTATAATCAACTTTGAAGACGATGAATTAAAAAATCTGCAAGATGCGTGGGGTAAAACCTCAGCTCATACTGGTTCCGAAACCGAAATTTCAGTGTCTATTGCTGAAGATATACCAGTAGCGCAGCTGAAAACCGCTGTCCCAGACACGAATTTAATAGCTATTTTTTATCGTATAAAGTCGATTTTAGGACTCAAAAGGAAATAATGGATTATAGCGTGAAAAATCACGCTATTTTTATTTTGCAGCACACAAAGGAATAAAAAATCCCTTATCCTGTAAGAAACTGGTTCTCCTCCTTCGCTCCGCAGGTGCGGGGTTACGGACGGGCAGGCGTTGCATATACCGCTCATATTGACAGATAGCACATTTGTGCTATTTTTTATTTACTATAGTACTTGAGGAGGCAACAATGAAAATATTCGTAATTAAGATCACTAGTGATTATAGCGATATTGCGAATTTTTTATTTGGTCCTTTTACATCGGAAAACGGAGCAAAAACCTATCTTCTTAAAAAAGGATGGATAGAAGACATTAACGATGAAACTGGCGTTTGGTATGCACAGATTAGTCGATATACGGGAGTTAATGCGATTATTGAAAAGCTTATTTTACGTAAACCAAAAGATTTGCCCACATGCAAAGGTTAAAAATTATAACTACCGCTCCTGAAAAAGCGGTTTTTTCTTTACACAAAATTAGGTAACACAAAACCTTTATCCAGCAAGAAACTGGTTCTAACGTCATTCACTAGCCCGCTCAGCGTAAATCGTCTTATTATCTAAGGCGATTTAATTTTATGATAGAATGAATCTGTGATTAAATTTAGACTGATCAATAAAGTATACGAATACTATGGGATTTTTAAATAAATTTTTAGAAAGTAAAGAAGACTCTGCCAATAAAACGACGATTGCGCAGGTGCGCGATTCTCTAAACGGCTTATTTGCGCCGGAAAGTAAAGAAATAAGAGATCTTTTCGGAAAGATTTTAGATGTTGCCGAACAATCTTTGCGCGGTGTTTTATTCATAGCGCCAGAAAAATTTGGTTTTAAGAAAATGTTAACTAAAGAGGAGGTTAATTTTTGGTTTCGTAAAGTATCATTAGCGCTGGTGGTTTACTCATATTGTTTCTTTTACGTAGACGAACAATCATCATCGGCACAGTCCTCGTTTAATGCGTTTTGGCAGAGAATGCTTGATTCGTACAATAAGATTTTTGGTGAGAATGCAAATATTGATGCCGTAAATCATTATGCGGCGGGCATGATCGAGGAAGGCGAGAAAGGATATTCAAAATCCGGGAATGAGGAGAAGGCGTTAAGATTGATGATGAAGGACTATGCAACTCTTGCCACCGAGCTTTTGGAGAGAGTTTGGCAGGAGAATATTAGCCAAAAAGCGTTAGATGATCTGCAAAATTATAAACCTGGACAGAATATGGGAGCTCTTGATCTTACAGCACAAAAGATCGCATTGTTGGGTTCCGGGATATGGGAAACCCATCTAGAAATTGTTAAACCTTTTCTTCCTAAATTGATGACCGATTATAAAATCTAAACAGTAAAATCAAAACCGTCCTAAAGATTTTGAATTAAGATGGGTCAGGAACATTCCTGTTTGTCGGCAGGCACTAGCCCGCTCAGTTGCAATTAGCACTTAATGTGCTATTTTATTTTTAGATCGGTAAATTAGTTCTTTAAAGGAGACAAAAATGTTGCATGTATTTACGCTTCACGAAAGCGTAGAGGATTTTCGCGTTCAGGGCGCAGTACTTGCCAGGTCACCACAAGAAGCAGCTTCAATTCTCGGTGGAGAGTATGTTGCATGTGAAGGTCAACCGCCCGCAAGCTCTACTAATCGCAATGAGCTCAATCTATACGGTAAGATTCGTTTTGCGGCAGAATTATTCCGTCAGTATAGCAGTGAAGAACTTTCCCAAATGAAGCTGGATTATACGCCCAGCAAACTACACTATGAAAGATTTCCGGGGTTTGTGCTTTGGGTTAATGAGGGTGAGGGCAAAGAACTTGTTTTGCGACGGAATTTCGTTCTTTTGCCGGAATACATTAAAGCAATTGTAAAAGCGGCATAATACCGCTTTTTATTTTTGTACAGAAAAAATAGAGAATTTTATATGTCGTTTTAATATAGTTCATTGATCAGTTTAAGTTAATTTGCAAACAGCATTCAATGTGTTATTTTGTTTTTGTACTTTGTTAATTAAACAATAAGGAGTTGCTATGGAAGCTAATAAATTTTTAGGTTGGTTGTCGACTGTCATTTTCTCGTTATATTGTTTTGTATCTTTAAATGCCGCGTTATCGGGACAGTTTAATCAATGGTTTTCGGTTCTTTTTGATCTAGTTTTTATCTTTATAGGAATACATATGCTTAGACAAGCCTATTTTAAAAAAATAGTAACGAAAAAAAATAATTAATCTTATAATATCGGTTAATATAAATATTATAATCCCGATATTCCGCCAGCTGGCGGAGTCGGGATTTTTATTTAACTTGAATTTATAATTTAGGCGTGTTATTAAAAGGGAATAAGATCTTTAAATAAAGGAATAGTAAACGCAAACAAAGGAGGATCGTTCATGTATGTTCCGCGCTATGGCCCATGTAGTGCTTGCGGCACAACTGTCCTAAGTCGGGAAGAACTTACAAGCACCAGAACTAATTTGTTTAGTTTTATAAACGAGTTAAGAATTCCAGAGTGGGATTTTGAAGTTTTACAATGTCGTGATTGTCTTAAGAAGTTAGGTTTGCCTGTTAAAGTTTATCATAGGCCGTATGAATTAGATGTAGCTCGTTTTTCAAATTCCGATGAACTTATTGTTTTGAAAGGTAGCAAATCCGGAGATTAAATAAAGCCGCATATAATTATGCGGTTTTTATATAGTATATTTGGAGTGTCTTTTTTAGTGAACAAAGAGCTGTTAGTATTGATATATGCTTATTGGGTCAATAATTTTAATTTTGCTTGTAGTTGCCTGTTATTTTCTGTTAATGAGATTTGCTAAGGGTGTTTTTGGCGAAAGTTCAGAGATTCTTGCCGCTTCTGTTCCGGTGGCATTTCTTTTGTTTTCGGCAATCACATCTGTTTTTTTGATAGTATTGCCTACGTTATGGGCTGGCTTAATTGGGTCTTTCATAATTATCGTTGCAGGATTTTTCTCTTTTTATACTTTAAATAAGAATAAGCAGAATTTGTGGGTTCGCGAGGATTCGGACAGGCATTATGGATTATTGAGATTTTGTATAACCGTTTTAATTTCTTTAACTCTTTTTCTTCTAATTTCACAGAGTTTGGTGCAGAAGCCCGACGGTTCTTTGCTGATCGGCAGGGGAGCGGCGGTTGATACGCCATATCATTTATCTCAAGTCGCACGAATCGGGCTTACCGAGAAGTGGGATTTTGAAGAGCCGAATTTCAGCGGTGAATTTATAAAATACCCGTATTTTATAAATTTGCTTTCAGGATTTATTTTAAAATTAGGTAGCCCGCTTGTTTTTGCTTTTCATGCTCCAATAATGCTTTTGGTTGTTTCTTCTATATTTTTACTTGTATCTTTTTTTCGGTTTTTAGGATTATCAAAAAATATAATTATATTTGCCGTATTAGTTACGCTTTTTGGAGGAGGGTTGGGTTATATATCTTATTTGCAAGGAGTAATTGATTCGTTGCCGCTTAGACATAGCGCGCCTTATCCTATGCAAAATATTGCATATCCTGCGATGGTGCCGTTATTTTTTATGGTCCAAAGAACGTTTGTGCTGGGTTTTGTTTTGTTTATATTATCTATGCGTTCATTTTTGGAAGGACTAAAAAATAATAATTTAATTGCTTTCGTTTGGTCAGGTATAATAATCGGTCTTTTACCGCTTGCCCATACGCATAGCTTTATTGCGGCTTCATTCGTTGTGGGTGCTATGTTGACCTATCTATTAGTTCGGCAGGATAAGTTATTTTTTAATGCCGCGCGTGGGTTTATATTTTTTGCCGTGCCATTAGCCATACCTTCAATGGGCGCTTTACTGCTGTTGCCCAAGTATTTATTAGGCAATATTTTTTCTTTACGTTTGGGCTGGATGACAACGACACTTCCAAATAATGCCGGCTTGAATCTGCCTTCGGCGGACGCTGTTAAATTTTTGCCATGGTTACGCTATATGTGGACAAATTTTGGTCCGCTAATTTTAATGCCTTTTGCGATTTTGACGGTATTTAAAAAGCTTCCGCTAAAAAAAGAATTGGTGTTTTTGTCTTTGGGAGCTTTATTTTTATGGATAGTTCCAAATATATTCCAATTCCAGATATGGGATTTTGATACAAATAAATTTTTTGCTTATGCTATACTTTTTTCTGTTGCGGCATTGGGAGTAGCGGTTGGATCTCTGAACAAAAATAAAAAGTTAGCGACAGGCGCTTTAATTGCCGCAATAATAGTTTCTTTGCCTTCGGGTCTGATATCATCTTTCAATATTCTTGAGCGGGGGGGAGAGGGCGGTTTTGTTATGTTTGATAAAGATCAAAGCAATATGGTTGCATGGATAAGAAGTAATACGGACGAAGATGATGTTTTTCTGTCTTCGGCGGCAATACTTGATCCTAATTCAATACAAAACCCCGTAGTTATAGCTGCCGGTCGCAAGGCTACTATGGGTTTTAGTACCTGGCTTTTTACCCACGGTATTGATTTTTCTGAACGGAGCGAAATTATTAAACTATTTTTTAATAATCCCGAAAATGCGAAAGCTGAACTTGAGCAGATTCCAGCCGATTACTTATTGGTGGACGATATTTTGCGCAGGAATTATCCCAATTTAGAAAATAGTTTAGAGGCTGCCGGATGGCAGTCTGTAGTGAAGAATGATTCTTTTAATTTAATCAAGTTGAAATAAGAAAAATAAACCCCATTCTTGCAGACGACTTCGTAGCATGTTAAAAATGGTAAGTATATTTGGGCGGTTAGCTCAGCCCCGACGCTTGGGTCGGGGTTCCGACCTCCGATAAATCGGAGCGTCGGAATTGGCTAGAAATTAAAAGCAAAATAGTTTCTTTAGACAAAATAATATAAGTTTAGGGCGGTTAGCTCAGTTGGCTAGAGCGTTACATTGACATTGTAAAGGTCATAGGTTCGAGTCCTATACCGCCCACAAAATAAAATAATAATATAAATTTTTATATAGGACGAGAACCTTAGGATGGGGTCGGGAAGGAATGTTCCTTCTAGCTTGCCCCGACGTACGTCGGGGTGAATAGGAAAATATTAAAAACCGAGAGGTTTTTAAGGAGCCCGAGGCGACAGGTTCTAGTCCGCCAGTTGGCGGACGGAGTTCTATACCGCCCACCATGAGACCGATCAGGATAATTCGATCAAAAAAATTTAAAGTTATCGGGTTTATATTTATTGCTGCAATAGTAATTGGCAGCGTTTTTTATTTGGGAATTTTAAATTTTACCGACCAAGAAGTTTTTAGCGGTAAAGTAATGCGCACAGAACTTGTTGAGCAGGAAGAGTTCGGACAAAGCATTCAGTATCAGCATCTTTATGTTCAACTGTCAGACGGACAGGATAAAGATAATTTAGTCGAGCTTGATGAGGTTGTTGAAAATGTTAACCGTGATTTTTGGTTAGAGACAGGCGATAAAATTTTAGTCAGTTCTTTTGAAGATGAAAATGGCGAAGCTATGTATGTTTTATCCGATGTAGATCGCCGTCCGGTTTTGTACGTGATGTGGGCTCTTTTTGTATTTTTGGTTGTTTGGGTGGGGCGAGGTAAAGGACTGCTTTCAGTTGTAGGTTTGATCTTAACTTTTTTTGTTATTTTTGCGTTTATAATACCAAAACTTATAGAAGGTTCAGACCCGGTGAAAGTAAGTATTGTTGGTGTCTTCTTCATGCTTCCTGCGGTTTTATATCTTTCGCACGGATTCAATAAGAAAAGCAATATTGCTGCTATTGGTACCGCAATAAGCGTTTTCCTGATCGTAGTACTTTATGAAGTATTTTCTGTTTTAGGAAATATTTCAGGCTTTTCATCTGAAGAAACTACGTATTTGCCGCAATTGTTGGGAACTAACGACCTGCGGGGCGTTTTGCTTGCGGGAATCATTATAGGTGCCGTGGGAATGCTCGATGATATTACAGTAAATCAAGTTTCTGTTGTCGCAGAATTAAAAGAAGCTAATCCACAATACGGTTTCAAAAATCTTTGGTTGGGGGCGATGAGAGTAGGCAGGGACCATATTAACGCAATAATAAACACTCTTTTCTTGGCCTATACCGGCGCTTCATTCCCTTTATTGATACTGCTTTATGCAAATAATCAGCCAGGAGCTATTACTTTGAGCGGGGAGGGAGTAATGACTGAAATTATGCGTGCAATGTTGGGAAGTATGGGTGTTGTTGCATCAGTTCCAATTACCACCTTTTTGGCAAGTTATATATTTTCGAGATCTAAAAAAGATAAAACCAAGTAAATTAACCATAAAAATACTCCGTCCGCCAGCTGGCGGATGCGGAGTATTTTATTTGAGATCTGAGAGCAGGGGAGGTATATCGTGCCAAGATTTTACTCTGATAAAATCTTTGGGCGGATTATTGTCCCAGTTGCCGAAGGGGTCAATAAGTATCCGTAACATTGAAGGGTTTAAATATTGCAAAACGCCCGTTTGATCATCGACAAATGCTAGCACGCCTTCTTGCTCGCATACTATATTTTTATCAGAATCTTCTTCGACAAAGAAGATCTTTTCTTTAGGAATGAATCCGGGCAAATGTTGCTTTAGCCAAGCGTGTGCTGAAGCGTGGCCGTCGGTTTTGCGCCTTGAAACCAGAATAAAATTCCATCCTAAACTTTGGAGATCTTTTAAGGCTTCTTCAACGAAATCCATTTTTTTAGCCAGATGAGAAAGTTCCGCATATAATTTACGCTGGAATTCTTTATAGTGCGTTTCGGGTATTATGTCCTTTATGACCTCAGATGCCGTTTGGTGAACGGGCAGGTCAAAACCAAATTCTTTCGCAAGACTTAATTTTATTTCCGTGTGATCGGCGAGCGTTCCATCAAGGTCCAAGCCAAGGACCAGATTATTTTTCATATCATTAAAGTAACATAGATCTTATAAAATAAAAACTCTGTTATTTAAATAACAGAGTTAATTTATATTTATATTGAAACGCTTTTCAAGAACTTTCAGAGTTTCATTCAAAATTTCAGATGCCACTTCTTTTGGAGAGCGGCCTGTCGTATCCACAAGCACTACCGGAGCGCCTTGCGCTTTCCAGTATTCATATGTTTTTTGGATTATTTCAACTAGCGGATATTTTATGGATTGATAGTCTTATCAAATTTATGAGGATGATGCCACATTTGGCGTGTGGCATTGTCTGCATCTGGCTTCGTAAAGACCAAGATCGCCAACCTGAATTCTGTCGGTTGTTCCGCCTAGTTTTTGAGTATAGCGGGCATCTTTACCACACTTGAAGCACACGGCATGAAGTTTAATAACTTCATCGGCCATTGCGAGTAATTGCGGCATGGAACCAAACGGTTCCATATTCGCAGTCATGTCCAGACCGGCAACAATTATGCGAAGGTCATCGTGAGCGCGCGCTTAGCAATTCTTTAACAGCAGTTACTATCCAAGGACCTAAGAATTGTGCTTCTTCTACGCCAAGAACATGAAAATATCTTTCTTTGAGCGCTTTTCGGAATTCTCTTAGGGTATTTACACTATTTGCCGGGAATTTGTTTATTACAGTTGATCTGCCTCGTATGATCTTGCGTGTAGTGATTTCCGTTTCAACGCTTCTTTTATCAAGAGCCGGTTTAATAACCAAAATCTGTTTTCGTGCATAAGTTGCATTTTCCAGTAACTGGATTAAAGTTGCGCTTTTGCCCGAGAACATGGGTCCCGTGATAACTTCAAGCCTTGCGGACATTACTAATACCTCTTTGTTTAAGTAAACGAACTTTATCAAAATTTTAGCAGAGAAATATATAAATGCAACCCAGCCCTAATTTTTAATTAGGGCTGGGCTTGTAAGCTTTTTTAAATTTCGCTATAGTCTATAAAAGAAAACAAAGGAGCGGGGGATTGACCCCACACCAGTTTTTGCATAATTAATTATTAGTTTTGGAGCGTTGTAACACTCCAAAACTTTTGTATTAGCGATAAAGGTTAAAGATTGACAATCTGATAATATGTAACCGCAAAAATGGCGTGCGGGTTGACAAAATGCGTATTTTTGATATAATATAGGGGCACTTAGCTCAGTGGTAGAGCGACTCGTTTACACCGAGTAGGCCGGGGGTTCAATCCCCTCAGTGCCCACAAATTCTTTGAAAACTAAACTTTTTACGGTGGCGCTATCGTCTAGCGGTCTAGGATATCGGGTTTTCACCCCGGAGATCGTGGGTTCGAATCCCACTGGCGCTACCACTTCGACTCGCTTGCGCTCGCTCAGCGCAAGCAAACCCAGCTCTAATTTCTAAAATTAGGCTGGATAAACTTAGCATTCATCATTTGTTTCGGTGGGCCCGTAGCTCAGTGGCAGAGCGAGGGACTTTTAATCCCTGTCGTCGAGAGTTCGAATCTCTCCGGGCTCACCCAAAA
>Ga0209541_10008111_pt1 | contig 17445 bp, 13 predicted proteins | sample RifCSPlowO2_01_FD_184027 | JGI IMG/M metagenome (GOLD analysis project Ga0209541, IMG submission 184027) | Groundwater microbial communities from Rifle, Colorado - Rifle CSP2_plank lowO2_0.1 (SPAdes) (version 2) | ecosystem: Environmental > Aquatic > Deep subsurface > Groundwater | place...
CCCCTCGCGGTGGACACCCTGGCCTAGACTCGCACTTCCGACTTCCGCGGCGTGCAGCGGACTTTCACCGCCTAGAACTGCGCCATGCCTAGCGCACTTTCATCCTGGGTTTCGCTTCGCTTCACCCAGGCTACACTTGCTGTAAAAAAACCGTTTACAGTATCACAAATCGCAGCTATAATATTACTGTATATGGAATAAATCCTTTTTACAGTATTATAGGGTTCTTTATGGGGCATGAAAGACAATTTATTGGGCGTAACGCTGAATTAGAAAAATTAGCAAGCCTTTTGCGCAAAAAATCCGCATCATTGGTTGTGATAAGAGGCCGTAGACGTATAGGCAAAAGTCGCTTGATAGAAGAGTCTGCCAAAGGCATGACCTTTTATTCTTTTGCCGGCCTTGCCCCTACCAAAGAAACGACCGCCCAATCGCAGCGAGATGTTTTTTCTTATCAACTGAGCGAACAGACAGGGTTGCCAAACGTGAAAGCCGATGATTGGGCAAAGCTATTTCAGTTATTGTATGAAAGAACAAAAACCGGGCGTATTGTTTTACTTTTTGACGAGATTTCTTGGATGGGCAGCAAAGATTCGGACTTTCTCGGTAAAATAAAACATTTTTGGGATCAAAAGCTAAAACAAAATCCACAACTCCTATTCGTCATTTGTGGTTCGGCTAGCAGTTGGATCGAAAAAAACATTTTAAGTAACACAGGATTTTTGGGTAGAGTTTCATTGACACTGACACTCGATGAACTTCCCTTAAAAGATTGCGCTTTATTTTGGGATAAACACAATAATATTGTCCCTTATGAAAAGTTTAAATTATTGTCGGTGGTAGGCGGTGTCCCTCGGTATTTAGAGGAAATAAACCCCTCGTTAACAGCAGAGGAAAATATAGCAAAGCTTTGCTTTCATAAAGCTGGAATTTTGGTTGATGAGTTTGATCACATATTTTCAAATACCTTTAGGCATAACACACCGATGTATCAAGCAATTATCAGCCTGCTTGCGAATGTCCCAAAAGAAACAAGCGAAATTAGCAAAGAGTTGGATGTTGAAATTACCGGCGCATTAAGCGAGTATTTGGAAGAATTAGTATTATGTGGGTTTATTAAGCGTGATTATACCTGGGGTATCAAAAATGGTCAGGACAGTAGATTAAGTCGTTATCGCTTAAGCGACAATTATTTAAGGTTTTATCTACATTATATAAAAAAATATAAAACCAAAATCGAGAGAGATAACTTTCAATTTAATTCGATGAGCGCACTACCCGGATGGCGTACCGTTTTAGGGTTACAATTTGAAAACTTAGTCTTGAATAATCGCCAAGCCATTCAAGAATCACTTGGGGTCAAGAGGGGAGACATTATTAGCGATAACCCTTTCTTCCAGCGCAAAACAACAAAACAGCCGGGATGCCAGATAGATTACCTGATACAAACTCAATTTAATACGCTGTATGTTTGTGAAATTAAATTTTCCAAAAATCGTATAGGATGCGACATTATCGAGGAAATGCAGAATAAAATAGATAGACTCAAGCGACCCAAAGGGTTTTCCTGTCGACCTATTTTAATCCATGTCAATGGGGTAACCGACGATTTATTTGATGAGAATTACTTTGCCAAGATAATCGATTTTTGTGATTTTCTATAGTTGCCCGTGAATTGGGGTGGCTTAACCCAGGCTACACTTGCTGAGTAACGTAGCCTGGGTGGAACGAGCAAAGCGAGTGAAACCCAGGGTTTTCATCCTGGGTTTCGCTTCGCTTCACCCAGGCTACACTTGCTGATTTTGCTTTAGTGGCAACGATAATTTTGCATTTCGAGGGATATCCAACAAAACACAGTCACACGACGGATTTTAAGCGATCAAATAAATCGTGACATATGCAAAAGAATTCGATATCCTTATCACTTTTGTGGTCTTAATAAATGTTCAATAAACATGCTCACTTAAAACAACCGCCCGTTTTTTACTTGGCTTTCGTCACGTCGATGTGCGAGCGCTTCGGGTTTTATGTACTCTCTTATCTCTTGGTTTTATTCGCCAAAAATGTTTTTAATCTTTCTGATACCGAAAGTTTTAAATTATTTGCAGTCTTTACCAGCTTGGCGTATATCACACCCGTTCTGGGCGGGTACTTAGCAGATAACGTAATGGGCATCCGGCGCTCCATCATTACCGGTCTGACACTGGAAGCTATCGGCCTCGCATTTTTAGCCTTTCACTCTACCTATATGTTTATGTTGGGATTAGCATGCGTTGTCATCGGCGTGGGATTTTTTAAAACAGGGCCCACCAATTTATTAGCGCGCAGCTACAAAACAAAAGATCCTCGCATTGACAGCGGATTTACATTATTTTACATGGGTATTAACATTGGCTCTGGCATCGCTGCATTCAGCGCCGGCATCATACAACATTACTATGGATGGCATGTCGCATTTGCCACCGCAGCGGTCATCGTATTTATTGGTTTACTCTGCTACTTTGTACTGCGACAGAGTGCAAAAGAGATCGACTCAGATCCAGGAAAAAATAGTTTATCGCTTAAAATTATTTTTCAGATCAGCACGGGCATATTGATCACCGTCGCAATACTCACGATGCTCATTCAGCACTCGACGATTGCTTACGCCTTCTTTGCCCTTGCAACGCTTTCATTGCTCGCTTATTTCTTATATGAAATGGCTCGCAGCGACACGCAGGATAAATTAAAAATTATTGCTTGCATCCTCCTCATCGTCATGGGCATGGTGTTTTTTATACTCTATTTTCAGATGTATACTTCCATTAACTTATTCGTCGATCGATGCATTACGCATAGCCTCCTCGGCATTCACATACCCACCTCTACGTTTTTGTCTTTAAATGGAGTATGGATTTTGATTTTGAGTCCAATATTAGCCGAACTCTATAATCATTTGGGATCCAAAGGCATGGATCTGCCTGTTACCACAAAATTCCCTATGGGTATTTTGATTGTCAGTTTATGTTTTTTTGTATTGGCGTATAGCGTCAACTACGCAAATCAAGAAGGCTTGGTTTCACCCAGTTGGATTGTCCTGTCCATTGGTTTATATTCATTGGGTGAGCTACTGATAAGCGCCTTAGGTGTCGCCATGGTCACCCATATTTCGCCGAAACGTTTATATGGCGTCATGATGGGTGCTTGGTACTTGTCAACAGCACTTGCCGCATCGCTTTCAAGTCAATTAGCAGATTTATCCAGCATTCCAGCAGAGATGCACGATCAATTACAGATATTGCATATCTATCAACATACATTCATTGAAATCGGTTTGTTTGGAATGGCCGCAACTATTATCGCTTTTATCGCAAGCCCTTATATCAAAAAAATTGCACAGATTGGGTGATCATCTCATTCCCGGAGCTCTGCCTGCAACCGGCACCAATTGTGCACGCAATTCATCAAACTGCGCAACGAATTGTTGCATCAGTAACCCCTCTATCTCACCGGCTTTTTCCGCTGTAAACCCCATAGCCCCTCGTGCATCTTGTGAAATATGATCGTACCAAACTTTTGAATCGGTCGGAAAAATAACGCCGAGCAACTGATCGGATATCGCCGATTTATCCGCCAAATCAATTTTAAAATTTTCTCTCAAAAAGATTAATCTGTGTTGATCAATTAATCGAGAAGGGCCTGTCTCGCGTTTCAAATGGATACTAGCAAAATAAGCGCTGGCGGCTTCTTCATGCACGAGCTTGAGATCGGGCCAACCTAACGCAGGATTGATATAAAATCGCTGATCAAGAAACGATGGGATCTTCGCCAAATCCGCTGCATCTGCCTCCGTCCTGCATGCGCTTTTAACACTGTCATACTGAGCAAGCAGATTTTTAGTTTTCAACGATTTCAAAAACGCCTCTTGATGCCCACTCAGTGTTACATCATCCTTCGTTTTGGCGATTGCATCATGTTGAGACAAGAGTAGATTATATAACTCACCTCTGCGTTCTGTATCTGTTTTATGTGCTATTGCTAATTTCTGCAATTGAGCACTGAGCCAGCCAGTTTCTCGATCCAATTGCACGATCAAATGCTTTTTATTTTCCTCAAATTGTGTTAACGCCAAATACTCATTATGCTTCGGCGTTTCGACATTAAACTCAAAATGATACTCTTTTTCTTTCTTACAAATAATTTTTGCTTCGAATGGAACAATTTTTTCACCATCGTGCAAATGACAAAACAAATACGCATCTGTCTTTTGATCTGGATCTGGAAATCCACGAATAATTTGAATCGTACAATGCGGCATGCTGAGACCCGTTTATTCTACATTTTGGGTCATTATAGCACGATGTTATGACGGCACAATTCTGGGCGTCACAAAAATCAACAACTCTTTGCGCTCCTTCGTGTTTTTATGATGCTGAAATAATTTCCCCAAAAACGGCAGGTTTGAAATAAAGGGAATGTTTTCAACCGCTTGCGTATCGGTATATTCATAAATACCACCCAACACGACCGTATGGCCATCATTCACCAGTACCTGAGTTGTCATTTGTCGCGTATCGATTGCAGGCACCCCCTGAATTTCTTGACTGCTGCGTTTATCTTGATTGACCTTGAGGCGTAGCAATATTTTATGATCCGATTGTATCTGTGGTGTCACTTGAAGTTGCAATACCGCTTTTTTAAATGCCGTTGTCGTCATGCCTTGCGACACCGATTCCTGATACGGAATTTCTTCGCCGGCTTCAATGGTAGCCATGGTTTGATTTTCTGTTAATAGTTTTGGATTTGAAATAATTTGTGCTTTTCCTTGCGTTTCTAACGCTGATAATTCTAAATCTAACTGCGTGCCTTGCGTCAAGTTTAGAAGAGCAACGCCTAAACTATTGGCATTCGCGATAGGCGCGTTCACACTCAAATCTTTCCCAACCGTTAACCCAAAGCGCACGCCGAGCGATTTTTCATAATCATAATCCATATTCACAATTTGCGCTTCAATTAATATTTGCGGAACAACAACATCCAAATGCTGAATAATCCCTGATATCATCGATAATTCATCCGGCAATGCGCGCACAAACAAACTGTTCGTTCGTTCATCCGCCAAAAGACTACTGCGCGTTGAAAAAACATGATTATCTTTATTATCAAACAATTTCAATATATATTTTGCATCGACATGTTTTAACGCGAACCAGCGCGATTGCAAACTGGATTTTGGCGAACGGTTATGCGCCGCCAACGGCACAGATTTTGTCTGCATTTTGACGCGCTGCAATCGATGATAATAAGCCTCTATCGACGCATGCTGTCGCCTTTCCAACACACTAAAAAAATGATGTGTATATAAGATCGCAACAACTGCTGCGCCACCTAATAAAACAAAAAATATTTTTTGTCTTCTCATTTGTTCACGCCAAGGCAAAAAATTTATATTCATACAAACCCTCTTAATGCCAATCCAAATGCAATCAGTAAGCCGTCGTTCTTTTCGGATGCGGGTATATCGAATGTTGAAAATGGATCAATTGAAACAACCGGCTTATCGCTATCGATATCGCCAAACATATAAATTCCCTCTAATTGGGATGGATCATATCGCGCAGCGATATATTGAAAAGGAAGCGCACATCGCTCTTCATCCACCACCCGATCACCCCGAAAAATTAATACACGAAAATGATCTGATTCGCGATATAAAAAAGCTGACATGGATTTACTCACTAACCCGTTAAATTGAATCGCTCTTAGCAGCGCATAAGTATCCGGCTCAATACTAACGACTTTAATTTTTAATGCATGCGTCAATTGAAACATCGACACCACATCACTTTCCCTCACGGAAAAAATAGCGACATTGAAATGATCATGGCGATCAATCACAAAATCAGATAGCAGCGACTCCTTTATGTTCGGCAAATACATCTCTGTATTCCGCTTAATCAAGTTTGCCATTTGCCGATCCGTGATAGGGGACTGAAACGCAATTCGCTTTTCCATCACCCGATCAGACGCAACGGATAAATGCGCTTGTTTCGAAAAGCATTTCAATGAAATATCTTGTGATAGCGGCAACGCGACGGTTTGATGATTAATAAAATGAATGTCATTGGCGGTTTTGCCCAATTCAACCCAAGTAAATGCATGCGCGCCAACATGCAGCCCAAGGCTATAACGTCGTTTCACGATTAATTACTCTTTTGAATAATATGATAGATCGCTAAAAACTAAGGGAATGCAGAAGGAGTGAGGAGAGAGCATAATCTTCCTAAATTATGGTCAAAATAGCAAGAGTTACTGTACAAAATCATTCGCGATTTTAAACAGATACTCTATAATAGAATCCTATATGGCTCGCAAATCAACATTTAAAAGCTTTCTATGGTCGCTGGTCGTCATTATCACGGCTATCCTGGTCATGGCGCTTTTCGCGCTCGTCGTCTTTGAGTCAAGCCTACCCAATGTGGAAACGCTCAAAGATGTGCATTTACAAGAACCATTGCGCGTGTTTACGCGCGACAATAAGTTAATTGCAGAATTTGGTACTATTCGTCGCATACCGATCACACTAGATGATGTCCCCAAACAACTCATTGCCGCAACACTGGCTACTGAAGACCAACGTTTTTACTCACACCCGGGTGTCGACTGGCTAGGTCTCGGACGCGCAGGCGTCAGCTTACTGCTCACCAGAGAAAAGAAAGAAGGCGGCAGCACCATCACAATGCAAGTCGCACGTAATTTCTTTTTAACGAACAAAAAAACCTATAACCGAAAAATCAAAGAAATTTTATTAGCATTAAAAATCGATCATGAATTTTCAAAGGATAAAATATTAGAACTTTATTTTAATAAAATATTTTATGGCAGTCGCGCTTACGGCATTGCAGCGGCCGCGCAAGTGTATTATGGCAAAACACCGAACGAGCTCACCTTGCCCGAAATGGCGATGTTAGTCGGTTTGCCAAAAGCACCTTCATCTTTAAACCCTATCTATCACCCGCAGGCCGCGCTCGATCGTCGCAATCATGTGTTAACACGCATGCATGATTTGCATTATATCGATACCGCCACTTACAACCAAGCCATCCGTGCACCATTGACCGCAACACCACATGAATTACGGGTTTCAGTGTCAGCGCCTTACGTAGCTGAAATGGTGCGTCAACTCATGTTAAAACAATTTGATCAAAAAACATATGATGAAGGTTATGACGTTTACACCACGATAGATAGTCAACTGCAACAAAATGCGAATGCCGCTGTCATGAAAGGATTGCTCGCTTATGACAAACGACATGGCTATCGCGGGTCGATTCAACATCTCAATAACGTTGATACCGATCACTTAGATAATGCCAGCAAAATATTATCGCAAACACCGACGATTAATGGGTTACAACCTGCGCTCATCGTAAAAATAGACGGCCAGTCTGCCGATGCATTATTAAAAACAGGTAATACGGTAACGATTCCTTGGTCCGGATTATCTTGGGCAAGACGGCAGACCATGAAAGATACACAAGAATTTTTGAGCGCATCACCCAAAAAAACGTCGGACATACTTAAAATAGGCGACATTGTTTATCTATCTCCAACATCCGATAACAACTGGCGATTAAATCAACTCCCCGCTGCAGAAGCGGCAACGATTACCATTGACCCGCATGATGGCAGCATGCTCGCTCTCACCGGCGGATTTAATTATTTTAAAAGTAAATTTAACCGCGCCATTCAAGCCGAGCGGCAACCCGGTTCTAGCTTCAAACCATTTATTTATTCGGCCGCGCTAGAAAAAGGCTTTACGCTTGCGACCATTGTCAATGACGCACCCATTGCCATTGCAGATAATGGCAGTGCCGACACATTATGGCGCCCTGAAAACGATACAGAAAACTTTTCCGGCCCCATTCGCACGCGCATTGCATTGATTAACTCGCGCAACTTAGCCTCCATTCGCGTATTACAATTAATTGGCATTCCATATGCCATCGATTATGCAACCCGTTTTGGATTTCAAAAAGAACAGCTGCCCGAAAGTTTATCGCTAGCATTAGGCACGGCCAACGTCACGCTCTTGCAAATGGCTGAGGCGTATGCGGTTTTTGCAAATGGCGGATATCGCATCAATACTTATTTTTTTGATCGTATTGTAAATACCAAAAATAAAATTATTTATAAGACCGCGCCAATTGTTGCCGGCGATCCGATAGCAATTGACGATCACACAAAAAATATTGCACCACGCGTGATTACACCGCAAAACGCGTATCTCATCACATCTGCACTGCGCGACGTTATTCAACATGGCACTGGCAGAGGTGCATTAGTATTACAACGCACCGACCTAGCGGGCAAAACCGGCACGACCAATGATAAACGCGACGCTTGGTTCTGCGGATTTAATAGTAATATGGTATCCATTGCCTGGATTGGTTTCGATCAGCAACATTCTTTATATGAATACGCATCTAAAGCCGCTTTGCCACTATGGGTTGATTTTATGGCACCCTCTCTAAAAGATAAACCCTATGCCACCATGCCACAACCCAATGACATCACCACCGTACGCATCGACAGTAAATCCGGTTTATTAGCACCACCAAATGATCCAAATGCAATCTTTGAAAAATTTAGAACAGAAGATATCCCCACCGAAAAAGATACCGACCAAGCTGCCACGGCACCAGGCAGTGCTGATGATACACCGGCGAATATGAATGATTTATATTAATTAAGCTCAGCCGGCGTAGCCCGCATGGAGCGAAGCGAAATGCGGGGAACAATAAAAAGCCAGCGTAGCCCGTATGGAGCGAAGCGAAATGCGGGGAATAATAAAAAGAAGCACGGTAGGTTGGGCTAAATAAAATGTAGGTTGGCGCTGAGCGAAGCGAAGCCCAACGGGAATAGTTTGTTGGGCCTCACGACCCAACCTACGTTCTAAAAATTAATATATAATTTCTTCTTCGGTAATAACAAAATCAAGTGGCACGTCCCAGTGTTCATTGGGCACGAGGTCAACTTCTTGAAAGGAATACGCTAAACCGCATAACGTTGGACGAGAATCAGATTGTGCAAATGTGCGATCGTAAAACCCCGCGCCTGTGCCCAAGCGATGTTGCTGGCGATCAAACGCAACCAACGGCGTCAACACTAAATCTAAATCATTAAGCGCCGCAATACGATCGGATGAAGGAATAGGCTCTAAAATACCCAACTTATTTTTTTTTAACGTATCGCCAAATGCATATTCCACAAATGATAAATGTTTTCCGGTTAACACCGGCAGATAACAGATTTTATCGGCATCCCATATCGCACGAATAATACGGTGTGTATCCACTTCAGCTTGATATTGAATATAACAAGCTATCCGCTGACTGGTCTGAAAAATTTCTGATTCAATAAGTTTCTGTGTGATTTTTTCGGCGACCGTTTGTTGATCTTTTTTAGAAAGTTTCTTTCGCTCTGCGCGCATCAATTTGCGAAGATTGTCACGAACACTCATAGAAATCCAAACAAAAAGATATGTAGCTATTCACCGCAAAACCTAAAACACGGAGAACGTTCAGATTTTGGACGTTCCTGTGCCGAATAGTCACAAAAATATCTGCTAACTTTGGCAGGTAACTACGAACATGAACCCTAAACTTAAAGTGGGATCCATAATACTTCGCCCAGGCATTTTACGTATTGTAACTTGCACAAAATGCAAAGTAGTGACAGTTCCCTTAGGGTTAGCAGTATCGGCTCATGTGTAAATTACCCGCCAAGTTAACAGATATCTACAAACTCATTATAACTCTTCTTGCTCGGTGATAGTCAAGGCTTCTTCTATTTTTTTCTGCATATCACGAATACGTTCCGCCATCACGCCGACCCATTTGTTTTCTTTGCGGCCAGTAGTTAATAATTCATGTGTTACGTTTAACGCAGTCATGATTGCAATACGATCAACACCGATAACTTTTCCGCTATCGCGTATTTCGCGCATATGTTGATCTAAATAAACCGCCGCATCCTGCAGCTCTTGCGCCATATCAACAGGACATTTTACTTGGTAACTTTTGTCTAATATGCGCACTGAAATTTGGTGATCCATCATTCTTCTGTACTCTCAATTGCTTTTAATCGACCAATTAATCGTCGAATATGATGTATAGCTTTATCCGTCTTGGTCGTCACGGCGTTTCGTTCATTGAGTAATACATGTTGTTTTGTGCGTAACGCAATATTGTCGCGCTTTAGTCGCTCAAAATTTCGTAATAACGCATCCACTTGCCGTTCAAAACGATCTAACACGGTATTTTCCATGATGCACCTATCATATTTGTACACTTCTATAGTATGGCGATTTTTTACTTTCGTCAATAGAATCAAGGTGTTTCTGTAAAGATTTACACTATTAGGTTAAATTTTATGACAAAATTATTAGCTATTTTTTATCAAGGTCAACTACTGTGTATAAATAAAAATCATTTTTTATCTGCTTGCTGCTCTTGCACCGCTTGTCTAAATTTAAATGGATGCTGAATGAGTAAAAACGGCGCGCGTGCAGATCCGCGATCACTCACTGTGATACTGCCATAATTTAAAAAGCGCCCTAAAATCGTTTGTTGCACCGAAATTGATGAAATATTGGCAATAGTCGTTTCGATTGAATCTCGCGACAACCAACCCACTTTGATCAAAATACGCATGTTCGTCACAATGATTTCACTCATCGAATAATTAATCCACGCTAAAACCGCATCAAACGCGGCAATGATCCAAGTCAGCGTTGTAAACAACCAAATATTTAATTCAACCACAAACACAACACCCAATAAAAACCATACCACTGGCATCATAAACACAATCCAATGGCGATGTCCCGCATAAACAATTTTTTCGCCTGGAATTAGATTTTTTTCTGCGTATGTTTTCATGGTTGTCTCCGCGCTTATCTCTGAACTGAAATTAATATATTACTCACCCGTTGATAACCGCGAGGTAATTTACTGCCACGACGCCCTCTCTCTCCGTAATAATGTTTTAAATCTTTTGGCTTTAACGTAACGCCGCGGTTCCCTGAAAAAATTTCTACCGATTGACCTTCAACAAAAACAGCAATCGCCACCACATATTCTTCGCCACTGGTCACGCGCGCTGTTGTAATGTGAATAATTTTATTTCCCTTCCCTTTGGGCAACACAGGCAATTCACTCACCGGAAAAATTAACAAACGCCCTTGATTCGTCACGCTGACAATATACTCTTTTTCAATATCATTGACTTTTAGCGGCGATAGCGCAACCGCGCCTGGCGGCACGCGTAACACTGCTTTACCGGCACGATTCTTGCCCGCCAAATCGCTAAACTTTAATATAAATCCATATCCAGCACTGGAAGCCATCAAATAATGTTGCTCAGGTTTATCCATCAAAACGGATTTAAAAATTGCACCCGGCGGCGGATTCACGCGGCTGGTAATCGGTTCGCCTTGTCCACGAGAGGATGGCAGCATGCGCGCAGATATCGAATACACGCGTCCTGTCGAATCAAAAAATATCGCCGGCTCGTTGCTCAACCCTTTCGCTGATGCGCAATATTCATCTCCATTTTTATAACTTAATGTCAGCGGATCTACGTCGTGTCCTTTGGCTGATCGAATCCACCCTTTTTGCGACAAAATAACCATCACAGGTTCGGTCGGTAATATTTCATCTTCATCAATGACTTTTGCTTCGGCTCGTTTAACAATCGGCGAGCGTCTTTTGTCCCCATAAGTTTCCGCATCTTCTGCTAACTCTTTTTTCAATAATGTTTTTAATCGGGAGGATGACGCTAATGTTTTTTGCAATTCGTCGCGCTCAGCCGCCAAAGTTTTTTGCTCTTCTCTAATTTTGATTTCTTCGAGCTTCGCCAATTGGCGCAAACGAATTTCTAAAATAGCCTCGGCTTGTCGTTCGCTCAATTTAAATTTCGTCATCAATGCTGATTTTGGCTCATCTGATTTTCGAATAATCTTAATCACTTCGTCAATATTTAAATAAACGATTAACAATCCGTCCAATAAATGCAATCGATCTAAAACCTTGTCGAGCCTAAATTGTAATCGTTTACGTAATGTGCTTTTTCGCCAATCCAACCATTCATTTAAAATCATTTCTAAATTTTTTACTTGCGGACGACCATCGCAACCAATCATATTTAAATTCACACGATAGGTTTTTTCTAAATCCGTCGTCGCAAACAGATGCGCCATCAACGTATCCACATCGACACGATTAGATCTCGGCACAATAACCAAACGGGTTAAATGCTCATGATCCGATTCATCACGCAAATCGCTCACCATCGGCAGCTTTTTCGCCTGCATTTGCGCAGCAATTTGCTCTAAAAGTTTTGCACCAGATACTTGAAAAGGTAGCGCCGTAATAATGATATCGTTTTTTTCTTTTTCATAAACCGCACGCATACGAATGGTGCCATTGCCAGTACGATATATATCTATAATCTCTTTGCGCGGGGTAATAATTTCAGCGTCCGTTGGATAATCCGGCCCTAAAATATATTCACATAAATCGTTTAATTCTGCTTTTGGATTTTCCAGCAAATGAATACATGCACCCACCACTTCTTTTAAATTATGTGGTGGAATATCCGTTGACATGCCAACCGCAATGCCCATCGTTCCATTTAATAAAACATTCGGTAAACGCGACGGCAACAATATTGGCTCTTGCAATGTACCATCAAAATTAGGCTGCCAATTAACCGTGCCTTGTTCTAACTCTTGCAATAGTACTTGCGCATACGATGACAATCGCGCTTCGGTATAACGCATAGCGGCAAATGATTTAGGATCGTCAATCGACCCCCAATTGCCTTGACCATCTACCAGTGGATAACGATACGAAAAAGATTGCGACATGAGTACCATCGCTTCGTAACACGCGCTATCGCCATGCGGATGATATTTACCTAACACATCACCAACGGTACGCGCGGATTTTTTAAACTTTGCTGAATTTTTTAACCCCAGCTCAGACATGGCATAGATGATACGACGTTGCACGGGCTTTAATCCATCTTCAATATGCGGCAATGCGCGATCCAAAATGACATACATCGAATAATTCAAGTACGCATTTTCTGTAAAATCTTTGACCGGCTGCGATTCGATGTCTTCGAAGTCTAATACTTGATTCTGAGTCATATTTGCTCATCCAACTGTTTGACTATCAATATCATAGCGCATTTTGATTAAAAGCATAACTAACTCAACATCAATATCCGTGTGCAATAAAAATATTGCATTTTCTGCAAAAAAACTTTGACACTTTTACCAAAAGCTCTATATTTCTGTTTTATTGATTTAAAATTTTTACTAAAAGGACAAAAACATGATAACTCGCGATGAAATTCTCAATCTATTAAAAAGTGAACATGTTTCATACTTGCGTTTATGTTTTACCGACATTATGGGCATCAGCAAAAATGTTGAAATTCCGGCCAGTCAGTTTCCAAGAGCGTTGGACGGGCAAGTTTTGTTCGATGGTTCATCGATTGAAGGTTTTGCTCGCATCGAAGAATCTGACATGGTTTTAGTGCCCGATTATAATACATTTCATTTGCTGCCCTGGGATAATCATGGCGGACATAAAATTGCGCGCATCATCTGTGATATTGCCAATACAAACGGCAGCGCATTTGTCGGTTGTCCACGCTCTGCACTCAAACATATTTGTAACAAAGCAAAACATATGGGTTACACCCCTAAAATGGGACCCGAAGCAGAATTCTTTTTGTTTGAACGCGGCGAACATGGACAAGCGACAACGCGCACACATGATTCCGGTAGCTATTTCGATTTAACACCGATCGACCGCGGTGAAGAAACACGCCGCGCCATCGTGCAAACGCTAGAAAAACTGAACTTCGAAGTAGAGGCGGCACATCATGAAGTGGCGCATGGACAACATGAAATTGATTTTAAATATGGTGATGTATTAGATACGGCGGATAAAATCGTCACCTTTCGTTTTGTTGTACGAAAAGTGGCGCTCGATTTTGGATTGCACGCAACGTTTATGCCAAAACCGATTTATGGCATTAATGGTTCGGGCATGCACACACATCAAAGTTTGTTTATCGATGATAATAATGCTTTTCATGATCCGAACGATCCTATTGAATTATCGAAAATCGCACGGCATTATATTGCGGGATTATTGCATCACGTCCCTTGTTTTTGCGCGATCACCAATCCGCTCGTCAATTCCTATAAACGTTTAGTCCCTGGTTATGAAGCGCCCACGCATATTGTTTGGTCTTTGCGAAATCGCTCGCCACTGTTGCGTATTCCTGATCGACGCGGCAGCGGCACACGTGCGGAATTACGTTCACCCGATCCCGCTTGCAATCCGTATTTAGCATTTGCTGTGATGCTCGCTGCCGGGTTAGACGGCATCGAAAACAAAATGGATCCTGGCGAACCGGTTAATAAAAATATTTATAACATGAGCGGCCGCGAGCGTGCGCGATTAAAAATTAAATCATTGCCCAGCGATTTAGATAAAGCGATTGATGAAATGGAAAAAAGCGAGCTCGTCAAAAACGCGCTCGGCGAACATATTTTTCAACATTTTATAACTGCCAAGCGTCGCGAATGGCAAAAATATATTGCTCAAGTCCATCCGTGGGAAATTGAACAATATCTTACAACATATTAATCCAACTTCGTCCCGGAAAATTTGCGTAGCAGATTTATCCAGGAAACGCTTTAGTTCTGCACGTTGATTCTTCTGGATTCCGGATATCGCGACGCAATGGCGTCGCGATTCCGGAATGACGGGGTTTTGGCAGAGCAATTCCAAAATGACGGGACTTCCAAATGAACTTCTTCTACGGTCCTGGTCTTGGCCTTGGTCCATGTCCTACTCCTGCTCCCGTGTCGTCATCGGAGGCTGGTATATCTCTACCGCCTCTTGTGCCTGCTGTGTCTGCTGCTCCTGCTGCTGCTGCGCCGCTGCCGGAACCTCCAAATAGTGTTGCCCCAGGACGCCTACTCCAAAGAGTTAGAGTTTTTGTTCTTGGCCCTTTATAATAATATTGAATAGGGTCATAAATATCTTGAGGGCGCTTGCCCTTCCCATTTTTAACCTCTAATGCCGCTGGATTAGCATCAATTATCGCTCGCGCAATATCCATCAGCTTAATATTAGCAGGCGACTTTGTTAATTCCGTTACAACATGATGCAACGCTGTATTGCCATTTTTATCCGGCGTTAAGACATCCACATTTTGTTCAATTAAATACTTTACTATCTCTAAACGCCCGTAACGTGCCGCGTCAATAAATATTGTTTTATTGCGCTTACCATACTTTGCATTAGGATCCGCGCCTTTCTCTACGAGCGCTTTAAAGACAGCCAGTCCATCCTGCTGAATTGCCCAAAACAATGCGCAATTAAGATTGGCACCGGCCGCTTTCGCCTCATCAATTCGGCCTGCGTCATTCTGTTCAACGGCGGTTTGTAATGCCTCCTGTGTTTTTTCCTGCAAGAACTCAAGCAATTCCGCTCGGTCGCCTTCGCCACCCGCACCGCCACCGCCACCACCCTGCAATGCAAACTGCAATGCAGAACGATCATGAGCATCATCAACCGCACAAATATCTGCGCCAGCCTCTAATGCCGCTCGTGCATCTTCTACCGTAGTTGCTTGAAATAATTTTTCATTTGTTGCTGGTTGCAATATCCGTCGCAGTTGTTTAAGCGCTGTGCTCTGCGGTTGGCGCGATTGGATCTTCAGAACCAATTGTAACGGACTCTGATCACCACCCAACACCGAAACGCCTGCATCCAACGCATGCTCTATATATTGTACATATTCCATCGCATTTTCTTTTTGTACCAATGCCCGAATCAGCTTAGCATCTATCTGCGCACCTGCTTTCACCGCTGCTTCAATTGCTCTTTCATTTTTATTGAGAACCGCTTCCGTTAACGCAGCATTCGTTTTTTCTTGTAAGCGTTTAATAACTTCATCGTAATTCACCTCTGGATGTTGCTCCTTTAGCTGCTTTGCAAGCCGCAAGGGCGATAGGTCATCGCTATTGCGCAAGGTAATATGATGTGTATTCTCCATTGCAACTCCCAGTATATTCGTTAAATTACGCTGGCGCAGATCTTCATCTGCATCATGAAGTGTTCGCAGCATATAGAAAAGACTACCCACATGTAACAAACTAGAAATATCATCCCACAACTCTGTATCTTCGCCTTGAGCACCCTCTTTTTTTGATTTTGCAAAATTAATCAAACGCACACTCTTATCGAGCGGCAGAGACTTTCCGTCCTTTTTATTCTCTGCTTGTACTTTTGCGCTACCTTTCTCTGTTTGCTGAAGTGGATTTGCGCCATCTTTTATGAGTAATTCAACCAATTCTCTTTGATGCGCTGGCGCATGGATTGCATAGTTTAACGCTGTATTTTCTTCCGCATCGATATGTGTGAACGTTACATCGGCGCCACGTTGCAGCATCTCTGTTGCTAACTCAACATTACCCTTTTGTAGCGCAAACCATAATCTGCCGGTGTAAATTGGCACACGGATTTGTTCCGGTAAAGCACGAGGATCTGCGCCATCATGAAAATCTGCACCATACTGAATAAGCAATTTGATTCTTTCAACATGTTCATTAAACTCAGGAGCATCCTGTTGCGGCATATTCTGCAATGCATAAAACCGCGCACTCTTTCCATCTGTATCGACCACCGCATTCGCATCAGCACCTAATTCTAATGCCTCCCGTACGCTTGCAAGCGTTTTTGCATGAACCAACATGTCATTCGCTCCAGCTTGTTGTAATAAGACAACAATTCGCTGCGCGCACTTATGTTGAGCGGTTTTCTTTTTGTGCTCCGTTTGCTGAGACCCAAGATACTGTTGTGTTTGGTCACGCATATACTGAATACCTCGTATCTCAACCCGGCCATCCGTTTGTTGTTGGAGCATTACATCTAAAGTTTTATCAGCCTTTTGTATAGCCTTGCTATGCTTCCTTTCTATTTTTCTTTTTTCCCACCATATCCGCCACTCATTCAGCCACCCGCTGAATATGCTCGTCTCTTCTGGCGCTTCTGGCACTGTTTTCAACTCATCAGACAACTGTCGCTGAGCCTCCAACAGCGCTGCTGCTGCGCCTCGCACCGAGGCCTCCGCTGCTGTTGTTTTCTTCTGGATCTCCTCATCAGCTCTAGCAATATCTGTTTTTCTTTTTGCGATCTCTAGGCCGAGCTTCTCCACCTCTTCTGCGAGCGCATTTTTCTTTTCTATCGCCATTCTTAAATAATTTACTTTTTCTATCGGCTCCGCAGCCGCTCCCCCTGCTCCTGCGCCACCTGCAGGCACTTCTGCCTCTTTTCGCCACACTGCGCCAACCTTTAATGCCGCGTCAACTTT
>Ga0209541_10008112_pt1 | contig 17444 bp, 23 predicted proteins | sample RifCSPlowO2_01_FD_184027 | JGI IMG/M metagenome (GOLD analysis project Ga0209541, IMG submission 184027) | Groundwater microbial communities from Rifle, Colorado - Rifle CSP2_plank lowO2_0.1 (SPAdes) (version 2) | ecosystem: Environmental > Aquatic > Deep subsurface > Groundwater | place...
AAAAGATTTTTGAGGAAAGCGAGCGCGGGAAAAACCATAGAAAATGTTGTCTGAAAATGAAATGCCGCCGCAGGCGTGATTTCATAGCAAAGCGGTTTCAGACGGTATTTTCGTAAAGTGGTTTTTTCAAGGGAGTGGTTTTGGGCGGAGGGTTTGAGCGGAGTTGTCGCCTTTAAACGAATGTGATAGGTTGGGGATACATAATTCGTTTAACAAATTCTTATATGGGTGAAAGAAAATGGGTAATGTTAATCATACTGGGCTAACTTTTATTTCTATGAAAAATGTTGGGAATACAGTGGCTGTTACCATAATTCTTATATTACTTTTGTATATTGCCATCAAAACGATTGTGCCATTTTCTGCTGGTTATTTCGGAAGTTCAGGAAACAACGATCTTATTGGGGTTTTGGGCGTACTACTTGCCTTCGTTACCATTGTTGGTGGCGGTGTATATTATGTTATCCGCAAGGCCAACGAAAGTCGGCTTGAGACGATTTCAACATATATAGAAAAACTAGCAAATGATGAGCGGATTGCCTCACTTGCGTCTAGTGAATTGACATCTGCACTTGATTTGTATTTTGTCCACAAATTTACCTATGAAGATGAGGATATCATGAAAAATCTATTCAAAGTTCATAAAGAAAGCGGCTTTATACAACAAAGCATTAAATTTGGGGAAATAGCGCAGAAAAGATTTGATCGGTTAGAGGGGAAAGACAAGTATACAAAACTTCTTTTGAGAATAAAAAATAACCTCGCTATCTTTTTAGCATTTCGCTTTCAGCCCACAGAAGAAGATGCAAAAAAAGCAGACGCATTATGCCAAGAAATAGATCAGTTAATCAAGGAAAACGAGAAAAACGAATCCTTATTCTCTGGACCTTATGTACGCGACGCGTGCTCTCGTGCTATTGCGCTACGCTGGATTCTCTAGAGATGGGCAAAATAAACAGCAGTTGGCGAATCAACAAGTTATTGATGAAAAGCTAGCGAATGATCTTTACAACAGCCTCTTTAAAAAGGATAGGCTTGAGATACCGGAAATTGCTAAAAGAGAAATAAGAGAAAATAGAGAGTTTATCGAGAAAATACTAAAGTTGGCAAAAGACCATCCACAAAGTAAGATTCCAATGTAACCCACAGTATAATTTAAAACCACGACCCTATGGTCGTGGTTTTAAATAGTAGTGTTTCTTATATTTCAACCATGTTTTGATTTTAATTTTGGATGTTGTTAAAAATAGACAAGAGAAATTATGCCCTTACTGCATAAAAATTAACCGACCTTTGATAAATTCATCAATGCCAAAATCGCTTATGGACGCACTCGGGCTTGCGGCCGCATACAACAAAACCGCCCGTGAGGATACCACGGCATTTGAAAAACGGTTGAAAATGTATTGCTTTCTCATGCCAACGATTGATTAACTTGATACTACCATAAAACGAAACAACCGCGCAATAGGCCTCATTCCGGCTTATTTCCTCTCCTTTTCCCCTCCCTCCAACTCTCTGTTTCCTCAACTCTCGTGAGCTTCTCGTATCGCGCCTTGTATTCATCCTCAATTTTGCTTCGCTCCCGCAGATAATCCTTGCCGATTCCGCTTGCGGCAACTTGTCCCGCAAACTCTCGTTCTCCTGTGTTAGCCATCTCGTGAGGCAAGGACAGGTCAAGCGTCCGTATGGCGATAACTCCACCCTCTATCTTGTTCTTGATAACGCAGGTGCGGGGCGGGAGTTCTTGAAGCTGTTGGATATACCACTCCCAGCCGGGCGGCTGTGAATAAATGGGTGCAAGGGATTCTTTAGCGAGGATATTTGAATCATCTCTTGATATGCGGAAGTATGCTTGCAGTCCACAGTTGGAAAGGATGGAAGCGCGGAGCGTGTTAGGAAGCTGGACAAGATTCTGATGAGCCAATGTAAGCGCGAGCCGATACTTTCGTGCTTCGGCAAGCATACTGATAAAGCTCTCGGTGGCGAAGTTTTGAAATTCGTCTATGTAGAGATAAAACTTGTTTCGTTCTGATTCCAATATGTCGGTGCGGGAGAAAGCCGCCGCCTGTATTTTGGCAAGAAGGAGCGATCCCAAGAGATCCGCGCTTCCTTTCTTTTCATCCATTCGTCTTGCGTGCTTCGGCGCAGGGAGCGGAACCGGACGCATCGGCAAATGTGTGGAAGGGATGGTCAGTTTATATATCAATCATTACGGCTCGATGGAACCCGCGCGGGTGCTATGTGAACAGTTGGCAACATCACGCCGACCGGCCTGCTGGCGCTCCGTTGTATCGAGCGCGAGCATGTTTGATTAAGGTGCTAGTGGCGAAAGGGGCATTTCGCCGTCTTTGGTGACGATACTGGGGTGGGGCATGGGGAAAAGCATACGGCCGCCCTTTTCTAGATATGCGCGCTCGCGCTTGAGGATTTCTTCACGGAAAAACCATATCAGGACGAGGAGGGAAGAAGGGTGCAGTTCGCGCATGCGCTCTTCGGAAATGACTTCAATGTCCGTGCCGAGCGTGCGCAGACCCGTTTTTTCCGGATTGCGGTCGCATAAATACGGCACGAGGTCTTTGTCAATGCCGAAATACTGCAAGAGCACGTTGCCCTTGGTGGAGGCGCCCAGGCCAATGGTCATGCCGCCGCGCTCTTTTTCTTTTTTCAGATATCCCACTACGCTCTCTTTGAGGGCGGAAATCTTTTTGCCAAATGCGCGGAATGTCTCGGGGCGATCAAGTCCCATGGTGGTTTCTTCGTCAAGAATACGCTGGACATCGGGCGAAACGGCTTTGCCACTTTCTTTGTGCGTTACGAATACGCGCAAACTGCCGCCATTGACCGGATTGGTGGACGCGTCAATGACTTCAAGATCGTGCATAGCCAGGAGCGTACGGAGGGTCGCGAGGGAGTAATACATAAGATGCTCATGGCAAATATCAAAGAAATTCATGTTTTGCAGGACATCGCGCAGGTATGAGAGTTGGATGCACCAAACGCCGTCGGGGTGCAGGATGTCTTTCACGTCCACCACAAACGTATGCGGGTCATCCAGATCGTAGAACATGGCGATGGACGTAATGGCTTTGAAATGCTTTACGTCTCCGCTTATTTCCTGCGCCGATGCTTTGGTAAAATAATCGGTGCGGATGCGTATGGACGGGTCAATCCCCTCAAACGGGGGAATATTTTTTGCGGGGTCAATGCCAAAGCGTCCCATAGACGTGGGGAAAAAGGTGAGCATCGTGCCGTCGTTGCACCCGATATCCATAACCGCATCGCCTGGCTTGAGCTCTGCGCGCTTCTGCACCTCATCGGCGATTTCTTTGAGCGCCTCGCGCATCATGGGATTGGTGGCCGAGCGGTAAAAATATTCGCGGTACAGCAAATCGCGATCTACGGTCTCGCGCAGTTGCAAAAGGCCGCAGGCGTTGGGATTCTGGGAGCGATCACAGAGCGTCCACGTGAGGGGAAAGCGGCTTTCGGCAAGGGGATTGCCTTTGTTGGTCGCAACGAATGAAGAAGCCAAAAATTGCTCTCCCAGGGAGAGGACATCGGTCAAGTTTTGACTGCCACACAAGCGACAGCGTTCAATGCGTTTATAATTCATGAATGGTTGGGAAGCGGTCGGAAGATTTCTTTTATAATCATACGCAGGAGCGCGAGGCCAGTTTGGAAATTTTTCGCTTTGCGCACGCCCCCGATGCGCTTGGGTTCGTGGGTGGGGATTTCTCCGATGCGCAATCCCGCTTTTGCAAACTGGGCCGATGTCTGGGTCGGGAAGGTCAGGCCGCCCTCATCAATGCGCAACTGCAGAAAACGGTCTTTGCGGTACGCGCGGTAACCGTTCATGGCGTCGGTGAACGACGCGCGGAACAGGATATTGATGAGCGTGGTAAACATCCAGTTCCCCAGGCGCGTTACTGGGGTATCGTCGTCGCTGGCGCCGCCGGCGCAATAGCGGGACGCGATGACCAAATCGTACCCTTCCTTCATTTTTTCAACAAGGCGGGGGATGGTTATGGGATCGCAGTTGCCGTCGCCCATGAATTCCATAATGACGTCTCCGCTCGCTATGGCCATGACTTCGCGCATGCCTTGTCCGTACCCGCGCTTTTTTTGGACAAACACCCGCCATCCATTATCGCGGCACCATTCTATGGTGCCGTCGGTGGAGCCGCCGTCCACCACGATGGTTTCGTCTACCCAATCCTTTTGGATCTTCGGAAGCACTCGGCGCACGGCTTCGGCCTCGTTGAGGGTCAGAATGGCGAGCGTTGTTTTCATACAAACAATAGCCGTATGGTACCACCCCGTCTTTTTCGGAGCAAGTATGATTGTGTAGGGTAAGGGCGTATGATACGATTCGTTCCATGAACGATGGTATACGAAAAATTGCAGATATGCTCGCGTGTCCGCAATGTCGCGGGGCGCTTGCCCAAACGGGAGCTGATTCTTTTTCCTGTATGGCGTGCAGGACGGTGTATCCGGTGACGGACGGCATTCTTGATATGCGCAAGTCCGCAGATCGAGAAAAAGCAGAATCCGTGGGCTGGTCAGCGCACTGGGGCGAGGAGCATCAGGGTACGATGTTTCAGAAATTCTTCAGTTTCTACCGCACACACGTGTTTGCGCGCACCGTGCGCTATTTTCTGCGCCGCTACTTTCCGAAAAAAGGAGTGTTTCTGGAAGCGGGCTCGGGCACGGCAGAGACATCGGTGCTGGTTGATACATACGGCAATGACCGGACGCTGATCGCTTTGGACATCGTGTTTCCGGTGCTGAAAATGTGCCATTCCGTCATGGATGTGCGCGTGTGCGGCGATGGTTTCCGGTTGCCGTTGCGCGATGCCTCCATTGACGGCATCTGGAATCTGGGGGTCATGGAGCACTTTGGGCATGAGCAGATTGACGAGATGATCCGCGAATTCCGCCGCGTGCTGAAACCCAAAGGACGCATCATTCTCTTCTGGCCAGCCAAAAATTCCATTCCGCAGAAAATGCTCAAGCTCGTTGAAAAAGTCATCAATCTCAAAAAACGCGAACACCGGTTCCAATTCCACCCGGACGAAATTTCCCAATTGCAGTCCAATCGCCAGGCCCGCGAGATCATGAAGAAAAATGGGTTTACCCCGTTGTATGTGGACTGGGGCCTACGCAGTTTGATGGCATTCAAGTCGGTGGTGGGGGAGAAAAATCAGACGTAACATGGTGGATCGGATAGCCAGCGTCGTAAAAAAGCATTGGGCGGTGTTTGCCCTCGCCGTTTTGGTAAGCGGCATCTACGGAAGCCATCACTATTTTATTCCCCGCATTTTGGATAATCGGGTGGGGACAGAAACGGGACGGGGCACAACGGGAGATGGTGTCTTGCTTTCAACAAGCCGCAACATCGGCAGCGGGACGTACCATCCGCTCACGTTTGCCGCGCATCCGGATGCCGCATTTTACGGTCTTCGCGCCAACGCGGTGTATTACGGCGAGTGGCGCACGGGAGACGTGAGCGTGCCGGACAATGCGGCAAGTCCCTGGACATTGCCGCCGTTTGGCGCCGTGCTCATCGGCGCCATGGGGCGCGTGTTGGGGTCGCTTGATCGCGCGTTCATCGTCTCCGATCTTCTTTTTCCGCCGCTCATTTTTATCGTGCTCTATTTTCTCGCGTTCGAGCTTACCGGTGCGCGGGCGCTATCGCTCTTTTTCGCGTCATTTTTTATTTTCACTCCCATGGCGCTCCTCGCGTTCCCGCCGATTACGCCGTCGCTCGCGCGTATGCTGATGGAGCGCATCATGCCCGAACCCGCAAGCATCCTGTATTTTTCCCGCCTGGAATATCCCAAGACGACGTTTCTCTTTTATGCGCTTGCAATCTATGGCGTGTTGCGGACACTGCGCAGGGATGAACGCTGGAGCGTATGGCTCGCGGGCATATGCTTTGGCCTGATGTTTTACAACTATCTCTATGACTGGATGTATTTTTTCATCGCGCTGTGTCTCGCGGCAGTTTTTCTCGTGATCACCGGAAGGCGCGCGGCGTGCATGCGCCTTGCCAAGATCGCGGGTATCGGGTTTGCGCTCTCCCTGCCGTATTGGTACAACCTGTTTTTGTTAAGACGCTTGCCGCAGTATCACGAATTGGAGGCGCGCATTGGCATTGAAACAGGACGCGCGTTTCGGTGGGCTTCGGTATGGAAAAGCTATGCGCGGAATATACTGTTTGGTTTGCTTGCCGCAGGAGCTATGCCGCGCCGCCGGCGTACTACCCTGTACTGGATCATCGGATTGCTGACAGCATTTTTGGTTGCGGTAAATCTCCAAGTCATCGTGGGATTCAATCCGCATCCCGATCATTGGTATCGCATTTCATTTTTGCCGGTAGGACTTGCCATGCTCGCGGCAGGGTATTGGGCGGCACGGCGGTATGTGCCAGCTCGCGTCCTCTCGTACGGATCTGCTGTCGCGGCGCTGGGTATTGCCCTCATACTCGGGCGATCACTCGTCTCGCAATACCAATATAGCAACCGCGACGCGCAGTATTATGCGCTGGATCCGGCCTATGCCGCCGCGTACGCGTGGCTTGAGCGCGAAGGAGCCAAAAACGCCACCGTGGCCTCCCTTGATTTTTCGACCAACAACGAATTGGCGCTCCACACGCCGCAAAAGACATTCGTGGTAAATGCCGTGCATACGGGGGTTTCCGATGATGCGGTATGGGACAGATTTATAGCGGCAAGCGCAGTGGGCGGCGTATCTCCTGAACACTTTGCCGAACTCATCCAGACCGATCCTGTGCTTTTTCATCTGACGCACAACGCATACCGCGACCATTCGTTTGACAGCAGTTTCCGATATGACGCGGGTGCGGTTCGCCGTCTGCCCGAAGATGTGCGTGAGCATCTGATCGGACGATATAAAAATATCATGGACACACAGAAAGAAGGCACGCTTATCCTGCCCGATTATCTGCTCATCGGCCCCCGCGAAGAAAAAATAGCGGCTCCAGCGATTGGAAAAACCGTGCGAAAAGTATATGATGCCAATGGCATCAGGATATATAGAGCTGTAGAGCGTAGGTAAGATCGATGTTTTAGGCAGGCACATTTGGCGGATTGATTAGTTGATAATTTGCTAAAAATTCATTAGGAGTTTTGCCGTCGAGTCCGCAGTGTTCAAGATCATTGTAATACATATTCCATAATCTGACATGGTAGCGCAAATCTTCTTCTGAACTAAATGTCATCGGGTCGTACAGCTTCTCTTGATCCTCTCGATGGCTTCGTTCCACAGTTCCATTTTGTGCGGGCTTTCCCGGATCAATCAGGTAATGTTTAATGCCTCGTTCCCGACATGCCACATCCAACGCATGGAGCGACTTTACTAACAGGTCGCTTCTTTTGTTTGTCCCCGTATAGTAGTTGGTAAACGTGGCATGGTTGTCTGTTTTGATGGCTTGAATCGTAAATGGCGCTCGACCAATTACCATTTCAAGAAACAAAACACTATGAAAGTTTATCTGCTCGTCATAGATTTCAAGATGCCGCCAGCGTGAAGCCCGATCCACCGCTGTATATTGAAAATATTGATGTCCCACAACCATTCCAGGCACATACTTAACATCGATTTCAACACATTCGCCAGCTTTTATCGTGGCTTTGATATATTTGTATTTAACGCGCTTGACTCGGTATTTTCGTACCAGTCCCTCTCGCTTCAAAATTTCACCAATGGTTCTTGGTGGAATCGTCAAACCATCTTTTTTCAAATGCCAATGCAGTTTCAAAGCGCACTTTCCGGTTTCTTTGCGAAGTTCAATTACACGTTCCTTAATCCGAATTGGAGTTTCGTTCTGTTGCGTTTTTCGCGCAGTTGACCTTGGCTCAAGTCCGTCTTTCCCATTCTGTTTATATGCAGCCATCCAACGCTCAAGGCTACGTTGGCCGTACGGACAAACTTTGGCCACATTGATTAACTTCACCTCCTTTTTGACAATGGGGAGTACCCATCTTAAACGCTCTTCTTTAATTGTTTGTGCCATATGTATAGCCATTTCTCCATTTTAGGAGAAACCGCCATATGTGCTTGCACATTACCTCGATGCCTTGATTCTTGAGATGAAAGATGGTATGGTGTTTATGCTGTTTTCCTAGGAAAATGGCATGAGTACTTTCTATGTGATTACTCCAAGCAGAGGAGCGTATCGTGAGAAATCGCAACCGGAATGTTCGTGCAAAGATATTGAGAGCAAAGACCACATTCCAAGGGAGTACAGGCGTGAGCAAGCATTTCCAAATGGTTCATGGCGAACCCTTTGCCGAACGAGCTCTTCAAGGAAGGGGGAATCCTTTGGTAGCCATAACGCTCATAAACGATCATGATCCTTTAAACATCCGGCTCTATCGCTCTATGGGATTTGTCGTGGGGCGGTATGCGAAAGGCGTGCGGCTCGTCATAACGTGCCGTCATGCGCTACAGCAAGGTGCGCCATACACATGGGTTGTAGGGTGTAGAAATCCAAAACCCAGAGTATGGGATGTTCTGGGTAATGCCATTCCGGATGCCGAGCCGGAGACCGACATCGCTTTCTTACTGATGCGGGATCCCGCACAGGCGAAAACCCATGTGTTTGCATTGACGAGGCAAGACCCGCCCATCCGTAACGGGCAGATCTTATATAATGCGGGAAACCGATGCGATCCGGTGAGCGGTGTCTACGATGTGTATATCGCCCGCCAACAACCGGTACGCGAAATCGAGCGCATTGCATTTTGCAAATTCTCATCGCCCACGTTGCGCATGGTGCATCCTAATAACGCGGATGACCGAGCAGTGTGCGAGCGGGAAGGATTTCTGCCGCATCGCGTGATCAACATGGTGAGCAGGGCGAGTTTTTCCGGAAGTCCTATTTTCGATGCTGAACTGAATCTCTATGGCATGGATGTTCGTGGTTCGGAACCGGGAACTTCGGTCCATGCCGAACAAGGGGATACCGTTATCTGCGTGCCGACGAGCGCACTGTATGCGGCTCGGGAGCGGGTGATGCCGCAGATTAAAGAGCGGATTGCCGCGTATCTTTAGGGAATGTAGGTATCACCATCAACGAGGAGTATCGGACGACAAGACGATACTCCTCTTTTTCATTTTGGAATCTTTGTGTATACTGTCTCTTGTCATGAAAATTATCTTTCTCAACACGTGGGGAGGCAAAGCGTATGAGCCGCTGATGGCGTTTTTGAGCGAGCACTCTGCTTCGGCTGATTTTTTCTGTTTGCAGGAAGTGTTTGATTCGCCCTCGTCTCGTACGGTGAGTTGGGGCGGACGAGCTGACATCCTCGCTGATTTCCGCAGTACTTTGCCCGAGCACGAAGGATATTTTTCTCCGGCTGTTCAGAATTTTGATGGTGATGAGTATATGGATTTTCCTCTGATCCACGGCAATGCCATATTTGCAAAAAAAGATATAACGATTGCATCTCACGGCGATATGCTGATCGCCGGCGACGGATGGCCGGATAGCGGAGACATTCAGGCGTTTCCCCACAAAATGCAGTATGTCAGCTTTCAAAAAGAGGGGAAGATGTACACGCTGGCGCACCTGCACGGCACGCCCGTACCCAGCTCCAAACGCGATACCCCCGCGCGCATCGCGCAGTCACAGCGAGTGGCTGATTTCCTCGCGGCCGAGAAAGGAGAAAAAATCCTCGGCGGCGATTTCAATCTCCTGCCGGATACCGAGAGTATTCGCATGATTGAACGTGCGGGTATGCGCAATCTCATTACCGAGTACGGCATCACGACCACGCGCAACGCCCTCTCCTATGGACAGTATCCCGAAGCAGACCGCCAGTACTTTGCCGATTATGCGTTTGTGTCTTCGGGGGTGGGGGTGGCGCATTTCGCGGCGCCGCAGATGGAAATATCCGATCATCTGCCGCTGGTGCTCGAGTGTACATAAGGGCGGGAATGCGCTATCATCACGATGATTACGAACCTATCTATTATCGGTCTAAATATTTCTCTATGTTTTTCTCCAATGATATGTCGCCGCAGATGAAAGGGCGGGCCCAGATGCTGGGCATGCTCTTGCTTGCGGGCCTGGTGTTGAGTTCTTTTGCCTTTGCCATCTCGTATGCGGTAGATGCGTGGGATACGGCGGCCAATCGTGTTGCTCCGCGTCAATTCTCCGTAACCGGCGAAGGGAAAGTGGCAGTAAAGCCCGACCTCGCCGTAGTCACCGCAGGCGTGGTAACGCAAGCCGCAAAAATCGGCGAGACACAGGCCGACAACGCCAAGAAATCCAACGCCGTACTCGCGTTTATCAAACAGCAGGGCGTGCAGGAAAAGGATATCAAGACCATCGGGTATACTATCTCGCCGCGCTACGAGTATTACAACAGCCCGCCGTGCGTGTCATTCCCCTGTCCGCCCCAGCGTCCTCCGGAAATAACGGGCTATGAGGTGCGCCACACGATGGAGATAAAGATACGGGATTTCACGAAAACGGATGCGATTCTGGACGGCGTGGTAGCGGCTGGCGCCAACGAAGTCGGCTCCGTCAGTTTTACGGTGGACGACCCAGAAAAGCCGCGGGCTGATGCCCGCGCGGAAGCGATTGCAAATGCCGAAGAAAAAGCGCGCGTGCTCGCGCGTTCGCTCGGCGTGCGTCTCGGGCGCGCAACCGGATTCTTTGAGAATGGCGGTGGATATCCGATGCCGATGTACGCGATAGATGGCAAAGGCGGGGGATTCGGCGGCGCCATGGAAGCGCCATCCCGCGCGCCCGAAATCGCTCCCGGCCAGCAGGAAATCCAGTCACTCGTCACGATTACCTACGAGTTTCGCTAGTCCCACTGCCCTTGAGCTTTTTGGAAAAACGGACTATATTACCTATAGTCCGTTTTCTATTGTGCCGGGTTAGCTCATCGGTAGAGCGCTGCCCTGAAGAGGCAGGCGTACCCAGTTCGACTCTGGGACCCGGCACCGTAACAGGAAAGGTCGACGCATATTCGCATAACGATATCGGCCGTGTTTGAGACAATATTTGGAAAAAAAGAGGAGAACGGGGATGACATGTTCGTAAGCAGGGACGAACTCACCGCATTGAGCATTCCGTAGGGAGTTTCCATGACGCGTGCGGAGCTGGATAAGCATCTCGCAATGCAAGAGCGTCAAAAAGCTCACGGGGAGAATCTTGGCGAGAAGGAGATGCCGACCATGACGGCTGAAGAAATAGAGCGGGCGTAAGTGGCGTTCGCAAAAAATCAAGAGAGAGAGGGCAAGTAAATTTACGCCGATAGGCGCGTTGTTGTTTCGTCCCTCGATACAAGGACGCGCTTTTGAGCGGCCATAGTTTAATGGTAGGACGGCTCGTTGCCAACGAGCAGGTGGGAGTTCGATTCTCCCTGGCCGCATCAAGAGTTATACACATTACTTAAATTAAATTGGACAGATAACACAGTAACCGAAATCAAAAAACCTCGGTGGTCACCGAGGTTTTTTGATCACTTTACGAACCGGCTATGTCATAGCCGACGCGGATGTTGGGGCTTTCTTGTTTTATCTTGCGGATGGAGAAGCCGCGTATCTCGGAGAGGTTGGTAACGTGCGTACCGCCGCAGGGGACGCCGAATGTATTGCCGAATACCACAACACGTCCCGGCTTATTGTCCGGAATATTTTCGGGCACAAACCGGCAGAGTGCACGCATATCCTCTTTTGACATGAAGCGCACGGACACTTCTTTGCCCTGGCGGATGATCTCGCTCCCAATGCGCTCAATATCTTGTTTCAGTTTTTCCCTGTCCGCATCTCCCAACATACCGCCGTATTCCACGTACGGTCCTTGCGGGAAATGGTATCCTTTCCCCGGTGTCCATCCGAGGGCAAGTTGGGCAACGGCAAAATCCACGAGATGCCCGGCGGAATGGATTCGGCTGTGAAGCATGCGCCGCTGGGCGTCCACGCGGCACGACACATTCTCTCCCGCGGCAAATGCGCCATGCTCAAAATGCCCGATGTGCCGCACAATGCCATCGGTCCAGCGTACTTCTTCGACGAGGAATTTTCCGGCAGGGGATTCAATCATACCCGTATCATACGGCTGTCCCCCGCCTTGCGGATAAAATACTGTGGCATCCAGCGCCACGACACCTTTTTCGTTTTCCCGCGCAATTGATTGCACGGTGGCCTCGCAGGTAAGGCGCGAAAAATCCTCAAGATACAGCAATGTTGTTTCCATAAAAGTGTTTGACGAGTTTAGGCAAGTCATTCTTGGATATATCGCCGTCGGCAAGGCGTTTGAAGAGGGCATCGGGCGTGAGCCAGAAATATTCGGTAAAGTCATCGGGGTTGTAGCGCGGCGCCTCGTCCTGTTGTATTTCCCACACCTTCATAAACGCATTGACATCGTGCGCGTGCGGCGTGATATAGCCGAGGTAGCGACAAGGGACAGCATTGGCATCCATGTTGAGTTCTTCTCGTAGCTCGCGCCGGAATGTTTCTTCGTATGTTTCGCCGCTTTCCACATGCCCGCCCATACTCATATCAAGACAGAGAGGAAATGAGCGCTTGTGCGCCGTGCGGCGAGGAATCCATAATTCTCCTCTGCTGTTTTTGATAAAAAGATTTACGACCCGAATATTATGGAGCTTTTTAGCGTACACTTCGGAGCGGCGCATCACGCCGACCACGCGATCCTGTTCGTCCACGAGATCAAGAGGTTCGTCACGCATATGTTTGCTCAATTGAAGATGTCATCAATTACTTCCGGTAGATGAACGAACTTTTCAAGGTCAATGATCCTCTCGCCCCCTTGAGGAAGTGAAGGGGCGTATTGAGCGGCTGTAGCGGGATTTTTAACCCAGATCGTTTTCATGCCAAGTTTTTGCGGAACCAGAACATCAACATTATAGTTATCTCCTATCATAACGCAATCTCCGGCTCCTTTTCCGACAGTCGCCAGACATTGTTTATAGAATTCCGGGGACGCCTTATGAAATCCTATATCTGAAGTATAGATAAAATGAGTAAAAAATTTCTCAATGCCCAGTTCCTTCAATTCGGTCTGGGTATAGCATCCCTGCGTGTAGCTTGCGACGGCAAGATCGTATTGCTCAAGAGATTTTACAAAAACTTCCCATCCTTTTGCTTCGTTTGCTTTCTTGTGCGCTTCATCAATATCTATGTCAATCAGTGTTTGGTAGATATCAAAAAAAATAACCTTGCTGGTTTTTATCTCCATGAATAGCGGTGGACTTAGCGATAAGATTCATTTCTGCGGCAGATAAAGACTACCGAATCATCAATCGGTACATCCCAGCTTTTGCCGGAGTTCATCAAGAGTGAGGAATTTCCCTGCGGCTCTGTTTTTCCGCGCCTGCGCAAGAACTTTTTTTTCGTGCGCCGTCGCCTGATATTCTGGAATGATCCTCGCGCTCAAAAGCCGCTCGTACTCTTCGCGCGTAAGTACCACGGGCTCGGCTCCTTTGGTTATTTTTTTGAGTATGGTAAGAGTGGACATGAAGGTACATTAACGCAAGGAATATGAAAAATCAAGAAATGGGCGAGGTGGGATTCGAACCCACAAGTCCTTTCGGACCAAGGATTTTAAGTCCTCTGCGTAAACCGTTCCGCCACTCGCCCCGTTAGAAATCTAATGAGTATCCTTATGTCTATATCAAGAGCAGGAATGAATATGTCCCCAGCCCAAGATAAACCACACTACATTTCTAACGGGGCTCGCCCGTATTACTTGGAGGCGCGGGAAGGATTCGCACCCTCGCATAGCGGTTTTGCTTGTCCCGTACAAAAATCTGGCGAGGCATGGGCGGGAATCGAACCCGCGTATAAGGGTTTTGCAGACCCTTGCCTTACCACTTGGCTACCATGCCGTTATAATTTCCCTTCATCTTCCCGCTTGGCCGCAGCGAGCGAGCGTTCCACACGCTCTCGATTTTCCTCTTCAACGTCGGGCGCAAAGCGGATTTTGGGGACCGGCCGCATGCGTAGCCGCCGATTCACCATCTGCTGGATATGATATATGTTTTTTTCCAGTTCCGCGAGCGCGTCCTCTGCCGTCATGCCAAGGGCGGAAAAATACACATTGGCGTGCAGAGCATCAAGAGACGCCGCGACGCGCGTGATGGTAACCAGCGTGCCGTCCGGAAACTCAAGCTCGCGGTCAATGATTTTGGTCACCTCTTCGCGCACCAGCTGATTAATTCTTTCTATCCGCCGCAGGGTCGCCATAAAAATCTATTTTCTTTGTTTCCGTCTGATACACTGCTAACTCGTCAATCTCCTCAATGGTCGTGCGCGACTCTATTGCCATGCCGCATTCGGTTCCCTCTGACACTTCTTCCGTCTGTTGGGGCCCGCGTTGAAGTCCCGCTATCGTACCCGTGCCGATGGCGCTCTTCATGCGCACGATCTCCACCTGCGCGCCTTTGACGATCTTGCCCGCTTCCACGCGCCCGCCTACGACCTGCTTGCCCTGATCTTTTTTGAAAATCTTGAGCACTTTCACGCGGCCCAGGTCAATGCGCGTAACTTCCGGCGGGATGAGGTCAGTGATTGTGGCTTTTACCTGATCAAGCAGATCGTAAATCACGGTGCCGGTTACGACGCGGATGTTCTGGGCGCGCGCAAGACCCTGCGCCGCCGTATCCACGCGCACGCGGAAGCCGACGATGGTAACGAGGCGCGTGGCAAGTGCTAGCTTGATGTCGGATTCGTTGATGTCGCCGACACCGGCGGAAAGGAGGCGGATGGCAACGGCAGGGGAAGAGAGGCGCAGGAGGGCGTCGGCCAGGGCTTCCTGCGAGCCGAATACGTCGCTTTTGAGGATAATGCTGAAGACGCGATCCGTGTGTTCATCGGCGCCCAGCGTTCGGGAGACGATGTTGGCCGCCACCTCTGGCGGAAGCGCACGGACAGCGGCCTCGGCGTCGCCGCGCGAGGAATACGCGTGGAACGTGTCGCCGACAGTCGGTACTTTTCCCAAACCCGCGACGCGGCCCGGGGATGACGGTCCCAGCATGTCCGCCGGACGGCCCGCAAAATTTTCCAAGATGCGTACCGGCTCTGCAGACCGTCCCACGACGATCGTATCGCCTTTGTGCAGGGTGCCGCTCTGCACGATGAGCGTCGCCGTAGTGCCTCGCCGCGGGTCGCGCTCGGTCTCAATCACGATGCCTTCGCCTGGCATGTCCGGGTCGCTGGTCAGCTCCTGCATTTCACCGAGCAACAGGAGGGTTTCTAGCAGTTCATCGAGCCCTTGTCCGGTACGGCCGCTGGTTTCCACGGCAGGCACCGTGCCCCCGTATGATTCTACGAGCACTTCTTCCTTGGCGAGTTCCTGTTTGAGGCGTTCAGGATTTGCGTCCGGCTTGTCGATCTTGTTGATCGCGACGGCAAAAGAGAGATTGGCCTCTTTGAGCACCTTGATCGCCTCGCGCGTCTGGGGTTTTACGCCGTCGTCTGCGGCGACGACGAGAATCGCCACATCGGCAAGCCGCGCACCGCGCTGGCGGATCTTTGAAAATGATTCGTGGCCGGGCGTGTCTATGAAGGTGAGACGCTTGCCCGCGTGTTCTACTTCATAAGCCGCAATGCGCTGGGTAATGCTGCCCGATTCCTTGTCCGCGACTTTTGTCTTACGGTACCAGTCGAGCAGGGTGGTCTTTCCGTGATCAATATGCCCCACGACGACAATGATCGGCGGGCGCGGGATTTGTTTGTCCTGGAGTGTCTGTGTCATAGGGCGTTATGAAAAACGAATCGTCTGGCGCACCGCGTCTTCTAGGACTTTGATTTCCTCGCCGGACAAGGGCTGGCGCGTAGCGCCGTTTTTCACCTCTTTTGCATACACACGTGTGCCCTCGCGCATGTACAACGAAGAAAAAAGCACGCCGTTGTTTTTCTGATCAAGCAGGGCCACACTGAAGCTATTGTCCCCGCCGGTGTCCTGAAAGGGATTGAAGCGGAGAAATCCGACTTTCTGCACGCTCACCGCAGTGGCGGCTTCAGTCGCGGCAAGGCGCGGCTCTATTTCCTCAAGTCGCGCTTCCAGATGCATGATGCGTCTTACATTGTCTGCCATCGCGTCCCCAGACGGGGCAATGCCTCCCCACATCTTTTTCATGCGCGAGCGCGTCCGCAGGGTCATCCAGCCAAGCACGGCAAACCCCGCGATCACGATCGCGGCAAGGGTCAAAAATTGGTAGGGTGTCGGTATATCCATGAGACGCATAGTAGCAGGTTTTCAAGCGTAAATGCAAACAAAAGAGAGCTTGCCGGTAATACTCCGCAACGCTGGGTGTCATATGAGGGATTGATGGTGAGAAGTTTGAATGGTTGGACGGCTGTCCCATGGATGGTATATTAGAGACATGGGTCGGGAACAAAGAACGTTGGTGGCAAAGGGGTTGGTAGAGCTGGGAAATATCGTGGCCGGTGCTATGGTATTCGGCCAGTTTGTGTCAGAGGCGCCCCTTCGGGGAGGAGTATTTGCGTTAGGACTTCTCCTCACCACCGCGCTCTATTTTGGGGGAATAGGTATTTCAAAGTTAAACGAGGTAATTACATTAAAAATATGACCGGACTAGAATTTTTTCTCTCGGGATTGCTCGTCATCGCGGTGGTGATAAACATCATCGCGTGGACGGGCTACTACCGGCATACAAAATAATACACACAGCAACCCTGTGCGCTAAGGGCGCTTTACTTTCATAGCGGCCACTCCTTTGTGAAGTGATCGGTGTGCCCGTTTGCCACGAGCAGATTGAAATAAATAATCAAAACATACTGCCTTGGGGACGGCGGCGCATGAGCCCGTCAATGCTCCATGGGCCTGCGCCTGCGGCGGACATGTACAGCCAGATGAAGCAGTAGAGCACGGCGGGCTGGCCGCCGTTGAGCACGGTCCAAAAGCTTATCGGAAAGTGCGCCATGAAATATGCGACCGCCATTTCTCCCGAGAGGATGAAAGCGACGGGGCGGGTGAACGCGCCGAGCAGTATGAGCGCGCCGCCGAAGACCTCCAGCGCTCCCGCAAGGCCTATAAGGGAAAAGAGTGCTACGGTGCCGCCATCGGGCGGCATGCCGACGGGAAACGCAAAGAGCTTCATGGTGCCGGCCTGGATAAACATAAGCGCGGCTGTGATGCGCAGGATGCTATGAAGATACGGGGCGCAGGTCGCCCATTTCGCGGTGATTGTGGTCATACCTTTATGAATTTATGTGTAATATATCCTAGCGTTGTTTACACTTTCATGAAAGTTTTGGCTCTATCTTATAAGAAAAGCGTAAATAACGCTCGTGATTCTTACCTATTATTTATATCGCGATAAGTATTATCGACCTTCGTGTTCTTTCTTAATCGCAAAATAAATCTCGATAAGAGCGAAGAGTAAGCTCAAGACGAGCGGCCCCAGTAAGAATCCGAGAGG